>Ga0123355_10002451_pt1 | contig 26228 bp, 18 predicted proteins | sample TergutEmb28metaG_3_FD_89872 | JGI IMG/M metagenome (GOLD analysis project Ga0123355, IMG submission 89872) | Embiratermes neotenicus P1 segment gut microbial communities from Petit-Saut dam, French Guiana - Emb289 P1 | ecosystem: Host-associated > Arthropoda: Insects > Digestive system > Gut ...
AGCTGGCTGTTATTAATGTACAGCCCGCCGCCGTGCTGGAGGGCTACGCTTTGATGCACGGTGCCGCCTGTTATTTGTACATTGGCACTTGTTGCGTGTACGCCGCCGCCGTCTTGTGCGCGGTTATTTTGCAGTATGCTGTTTGCATCCAAAGTTAAGGTGCCGCCGCCTGTTACCAGTACGCCGCCTCGTATGCCTCCTACACCGGGTAGGGGAACTGCCGGCGGTGGCGGGGCTGCCAGTATATTGCCATCTACCCTTAGGAACCCGGCGTTTGCGCCGGTATAGCCGCGAAGTGTCAAGTGGGCATTCGCGCCTTCTACAACGAAGTGGCGGTGCAGATCCAAAACTAGGCCGTCTGTCCATGGGGGGGTAGTGGCAGTGTTAGTGCTTTGGGGTATGGGCATACGCAGGTTGATGTTTGAGCCTGGGGCTGCCGATATTGTTATATTGCGGGTTATCAGTATCCTGTGAGGCTGTGCCGGCGGGGACACGAATTGGGTACCGGTAGGGGCTATTATCGGCAGGGTTGTTATTGTGCTTCTGCCTATGGCTGAGCCTGGATCTGGGTCGGATACTACCAAGTCAAAGGTTATGCCGTCTGCCCTCATGCCTTCCGGTACGCCGGGGGTGCCGGCTGGCCAGATTACTATATGGGTTGGTTGGTCTTCGTGGATATTTATTGCGTAGTTTAGCCTACGCCAGTCTGGTTGCCAGGCTGCTCTGGAGAAGTTTATATCGTGGTTGTTCAGCGAGTGGTCATATGCGGAAAACGTGCCGCCGAACGGGAGATGCGGCATTGTTGTTGCGTCTGCGTTTATTGGCGGTGCATGGGATTCGATGGCCGCATTGCCGCTGAAGGTGGTGTGGGCGTTTACCAGGCTTATATTGCGCCAGCCGCGTTGGTTTGCAGGTGTGCCTGGGGCTACATTGCCTAGGGGGTTGGCGTATTCGTGCAAAGTGGAGAATATACCGCCGCCCATACCAAAGGGGGCACTGTTGTTTGTGATGTGAAGGTTTTGCGCGTTGGATGCCATGTTCATGACAACTGCGAGGTTTGTTGCTTCGCCGTGGACGAATACGCCACCGCCGCCGCTATCTACCGACGCGTTGCCTGCGCCGTTGACTATATTGTGTTGGATGCGTTTTTCGCCGGTACCGCGGATATTGAATACTACACCCGCATTAGTGCCGACTACATGTATGCCGCCGCCGTTTACTGCGCGGTTGGCCCCCCGGTTGTATGCTTCACCTTCCGGGTTGGTTTGCATGTTTAGCATACCTATTGTGCCGACATAGAAGTTGAACTGGGTGCCGATGCCGGCTTGGGATATACCGCCGCCGTTGAGGCGGGCGGTATTGCCGTGGATTGTACCCCCTTGCATGTCGAAACGGGTGTTTTGGCCTGTTATACGCACGCCGCCGCCGAGTTCGCCAATATTGTATGCTATTGCGCCATTTGTCATTGTAAGTGTGCTTCCGCCTGCCAGTGCTATGCCGCCGCCGTTAGCAGTTGCGCGGTTGGCGGAACGATTGTACGGCTCTCCCTGGGGGGTGGTTTGCATATCAACGCCGCCTATTGAGCCGTTGGACATATTAAAATGCGCATCTGTACCCGTAAGGAAAACACCGCCGCCGCCGCCGTTATTGGTGGCATGGTTGCCGATGATAGAGCCGCCTTGCATTGTAAATTGCCTTAACGTTGATTCTTCATTAATTATATGCACACCGCCGCCGTCGCCACCGATGTTGATAGTGTTAAAGCCATGAAGGTAGCGTAAATCCCCCGGTGCCGCAACTACTGCATGTGTAAACCTTGACGCTACACCGGATGTATTGTTGCGGATGGTAGGCGGAACATGAACAAAACCTTGTGGTGGGGTTGCGGGTGATTGCGGGTTCATATTTATTATACCGCTACGGGAGAATATGCCGCCGCCATAGGCTGCGCGGTTGTTGGCTATCAGCCCGCCACGGAAGTTAAATGTACCGCCGTATACGTGATTCAAGTTTGGGGCTATGTCCACACCGCCGCCGGTGCGCGCAGAGATATTGTCACGTATTTCACCGCCATACATGGTAAAGACACTGTTAATACCCTGTATTAACACAGCACCGCCGCCGCCGCCATATGGTAATACGGTGCGCTCTGCCGCGCCGGATGGCGCGTTTACGGTATTTACTGTCCAGTTGTCACGTATTATCCCGCCATACATGGTAAGCAGCGAGCCTTGCCCGCCTGTGTCATGGGTGCCGATCCATATACCGGCACCTACCGGCGCACGGTTGCCTGCTATTAAGATATCATATATTACACCGCTGGTTACGGCACTTCCGTTGTTTGCATTCATGCGTATACCGGCACCGCCGCCGAAGTTTAGCGTGTTATTGGTTACCCAGTTATAAAGTATGTGTGCGTATCGGATTGTGAAGGTTGCACCATTGGAGACATGCAGGCCTGCCGCGCCGTTGTTGGCCGTGTTGTACCTTAGTATGGCATGGCCGGGGCCATTAGGGCATACGCCTCTGCCTTGATCGCACATAAGCAGTTGAGTGCCATTCGCCATCCATATGCCGCCTGCGTGGTTACCGTTTGCACGGTTATACTCCACTATCGTTGTGTTGCGCATTGTTAAGCGGGCATAGTTGCCTATATATATGCCGCCGCCCATGTTTTGTGCCCAGTTATGATGGACACGACCGCCAAACATGTAAAATCTGCTGCCGGAGCTCTCAACAAGAACGCCTGCGCCGCTGTTTCCGTTAGCATGGCCGCGGGTAAAGTTATGGCCGATTTCGCCGCCGGTCATAGTAAATCTGGACTGGGTGGGAGACGCGCTGTGTACGCGTACGCCTCCGCCCCTATGGGCTCTGTTGTTGTGGATATTGCCGTCATGCAAATAGAAGTGACCGCCGTTTCGTATTACAATACCGCCGCCGCCCATTGCGTTACCTATTGACACGACATTCGCGTTCGTTACTTGCCACGCAGGTACCGCAAAGTTATGGCGGATTTCGCCGCCATGCATGGTAACAACGCCGTCGGTATTGACAAAGATACCGCCGCCATGGATCCTTGCGACATTGTCAAATACTTGGCTGCCGTCGTGCAGATACATCCTGCCGTCCCATACAGAAACGCCGCCACCGCCAACACCTTCTTCTACGGTATGAGAGCCGCCGGTGTCATGTCTGCGGCTGTTTCTTATCGCGCTGTTTAGCTGCAAATTGAGGGTGCCTTCATTTCTTACGTTAATACCGCCGCGGTTTTGTACGTCGTCATTTCCGAATATACCGGGCTCTGTAGGTGGCGGCGTTGATCTTAGTCCCGGTTGATTGTGTTGAGGAGGTGGGGTTGGGGCTGGGTCGGGTGCTGACGGCGGTACAAACCCGGCACCGGCAGGATTTGCTACCTGCGGATAATTTGGGGCGGCATATGCATTGTTGCCATGCAATTGGATGCTGCCCGTTCCCTGACTGCTTGTGTCCACACCTAATGTCAGATTGCCTTCGCCGCTTACTATAAAGTGGCGACCAAGATTAAACGTCCCCGGCGGTACAAGGAAAGGCACCACTGCACTTGTGCGGAATGCCGCTGTTTCATTGCTGCTTCCCGCTGCATAACCGCCTGTTACGCTATTGCCTGCCACTACCGTATTTTGCGGCACCGCCATCAAAAGGGTGATATTGGCACCTGGAGCCGCGCTTACATTAACCGTGCGCGTAACTGCGATGCGGTGAGGATGGTTGTTGTGGACATTTCCGCTGGTTGGTGCGCCTGGAACTTGCACTGTAGTTATCCAGTGCCCATAGTTAAGAACCGGCGCGCCACCTGTAAGTTGGGTGGGTTGCGGGTCTGTTATAACAAGGTTAAAGACATTGCCTATCCTTTGGTCTACTGGGAAGTTGGTCTGGCCACCCGGCACGTTATACATCGGGTGTATTACTATCTCTGTGGGAGGATTAGCGCCGAGGTAGTTGATTTGCTCGTTAAGGCGCAACCAGTCCGGAACATCCCCCCCTGCTGGGGATATAGTCACATAACCAGGGGACTCGTCATACTCCTCATAATAATAGTAAGCATACTCCTCGCTATTATTACGCTGATCATATTCATATGCCCCATGACTATGCTGGCTGTAGTCGTACGCGTAGTCACTATACTCGTCCGGGTATTGAGCATACTCGTATTCACTATACTCATACGGATATTGTGCATCCTCATGATAGTAAGTGCTATATTCATCGGAATATGTATAGTCCGACATTATTTCAACCTCATTGGAGTCTAAGGCAAAAATGGCTATGCCTGTTGCTAAAAGTACGCCTATAGACATAAGTAATAGCCGTGACCAGCCTTTACGATTGCCCTTTTTTGACTTTTGTCGGTCAGGGCTGGTTGATATATGATGATTGCTGTTGTCCATATTAATTCTCCTTTGCACTGTATTTTGTTAATTAATACCCGTCCAACTTAGTTGGCATATAACTGCGCTGTCTTATATCGGATTTTTCCGCACGCACGTGCTGCGCAAATCATAAAATCATCTCCTCTATCTCTATGTAAGTAATCTATGTAAAACAAAAAACAGAGCATTAGTGTATAGTAATACGCTCAATGTGTAAAGACGAAATATATTACATTACTATTACCTTACATATATATTTCAGTCTGTAAGCCCAATAAAGTCGGCCAATAATTAATAATGCCATTAAGATTCATTATTTCTTCGTATGCATCATTAATAATCGTCCATATTTGCCATCCATTCCCACCATATTTATATCCATTGTCATCCCAATATGATATCATCCTACCATGATAAAAACTGAAAACTTGCGCTTCGCCTACTCAAGCGAAGCCCCAACCCCTAATGTGCTAAAGGACATAAATATCACAATCCAACCAGGCGAGTTTGTTGCAATACTTGGCCACAACGGTAGCGGCAAGTCCACACTAGCCAGGCACTTAAATGCACTGTTAACACCAACCATGGGCACTGTATGGATAAACGGAAAAGATACAAATGCCGAAGACTGCCTTTGGGAAATCCGCCAATCAGTTGGCATGGTGTTTCAAAACCCCGACAATCAACTGGTTGCCACAATAGTTGAAGACGATGTTGCCTTTGGCCCGGAAAACATAGGCGTGCCGTCAGAAGAAATCCGCACCCGTGTAAAGGAAACCCTCCAGGCCGTTGGTATGGAGGCCTTTGCCATGTCTGCACCTCATAATCTAAGCGGCGGCCAAAAGCAGCGGGTAGCGATTGCAGGCGTACTTGCGATGCGCCCAAGCTGCGTTGTTTTGGACGAGCCAACTGCAATGCTTGACCCCTCCGGGCGGCGTGAGGTACTTAATACGATTACCCGCTTAAACAGCGAAGGCATAACAATTATCCTAATTACCCATTTCATGGAGGAGGCAGCAGTCGCAAAGCGTGTGATTGTGATGCACGAAGGCGAGGCTGTACTGGACGCTACCCCCAGGGAAGTGTTTTCCCAGGTAGACACGATGAAGAAATTAACGCTGTCGGTGCCGCCTGTGACAGAGGTTGCCCATATGTTGCGCGGTGCGGGGATTGCGGTAAAAGGTGATGCTCTAACGGTTGATGAGTTTATGCAGGATGAGTGTATACGCAAAGTGTTAGAAGGCGATGCAATATCGGAGTTGACAAAGTTGTCAAAAGAGTGTGTTACTTTACCAGTTTCGACGGAAATGACACCTAGCGACGTTACTTTCTCGGTTGGTACCAAATCATCCACTCAAGGTGTTGCGCCACCGGCTTTCACCAAATCATCCACACAAGGTGTTACTTTACCGGTTGTGTCAAAATCATCCGCCAACGACACTATTCCACCATATGCGTACACATTCGCTGATGTCCCAACCCCAGCAAGCCCAATAATTCAACTAACAAACCTATCCCACACCTACAGCGCCGGCTCTGTCTTTGAAATGAAAGCCCTTGACCGCATAAATTTGTCAATAAATCAAGGCGAAATGGTTGCCATAATAGGCCACACCGGCAGTGGCAAAAGCACATTAATCCAGCATCTAAATGGCTTACTTCGCCCTACAGACGGCCAAGTACAAATAAATGGCATAAACATCCACGATGATAGGTCAAACCTGCGTCAAGTCCGCCAACAAGTAGGCCTAGTCTTCCAATATCCGGAGCATCAACTATTCGAAGCCACCGTATACAAAGACGTTGCCTTCGGCCCAACCCGTATGGGTCTAACCCAAGAAGAAATCGACAAACACACAAAAGAAGCCCTAGCAACCGTTGGCATTGGCGAAGACCTATACGAAAAATCCCCCTTCGAATTATCCGGCGGGCAAAAACGCCGCTGTGCAATTGCAGGGGTACTTGCAATGCGCCCACAGGTTCTAGTATTGGACGAACCCGCCGCGGGGCTAGATCCAAAAGGCCGGGAAGAGATTCTTTCACAAATCAAGCAAATGCATCAAGCACTTGGCATAACAGTAATATTGGTGTCCCACAGCATGGACGATGCCGCGCGGCTTACAAACCGGGTTATTGTATTAAACCACGGAAAGATACTTTACGACGACACCCCTGCCAGTGTATTCGCAAATGCCGAAAAACTACATGAGATTGGCTTAGATATTCCCCAAGCAAACCATCTGGCAAGAAAATTAAACGATGCCAACCCGCAAATCCCAGCCGATATCATTACTGCGGACGAATTAGTCACAAGCATAGTAACTCTTGCCCACAGTAACACGACAAGCCGCGCAAGCAATACCCCGGATAACAACACAAAAGGCGGGGTGAGATCATGACACGGATTGCAATAGGGCAATACTATCCGTCAAACTCGGTGGTACATCAGGTTGACCCGCGCTTTAAGCTTCTTTCTGTTATTTTCTATATCACCTCACTATTTTTTGTCACAAATTTTATTGGATATGCTGTTGCCGCGGCTTTTGTATTGTTCATCGTGACGCTTGCTAAAGTGCCGATATTATTCCTCTTTCGAGGGCTTAGAGCAATTCTATTTATAATGATTTTTGCCGTTGTGCTTAATCTGTTTATGACCCCAGGGGAGACTGTGCTTTTTCAATTTGCGTTCATATCTGTAACAAGTGAAGGCTTACTAATGGCCGGGCAAATGGCCTCCCGTCTAATTTTACTTGTAACAGGCTCATCTATTTTAACCTTAACCACCTCGCCAATCCAATTAACAGATGGCATAGAAGCCTTACTAAAGCCCCTAAAACCCCTAAAAGTCCCCGCTCATGACATAGCAATGATGATGACAATAACCCTTCGTATGATACCAACCCTCGCAGAAGAAATGGACAAAATAATGAAAGCACAAAAAGCCCGCGGTGCCGAACTTGACACCGGAGGCCTTTTACAACGGGCAAAAAGCTTGTTGCCAATTCTCGTGCCTTTATTTGTATCCGCCTTCAAGCGTGCCGACGAAATGGCAACAGCAATGGAAGCAAGATGCTATAGAGGCGACTACAATCGTACACGTATGAAATCCATGCGTATTGCAAGGAATGACATCTTTGCCGCTGGGATAGTTGTAATATACGGGATATTATTATTTTTTTCGAGGCTGCTTTAAACAATCACCTGCCGCAATGCAATCACTTTTGGCCTGCCATGCCCTTATTTCGCAGTCGGGCTGCTTTGTAGTATTATAATCTATAGAGTATACTGCACAATACAAGTGCTTTATTAAAAACCAGCTATAATATACAAACAAAGAATCCGAAGGAGGCAACTATGCCAACACAAAATATATCAGATACCTTATTAAAACGTCCGCTAATCTTCGATGGAGCAATGGGTACTGAACTACAAGCAAGAGGCCTATTTCAAAACCCTGCCGAGCTAAACCTCACCCATCCAGAAGCTATTCTTGATATCCATAAGCAGTACCTATCCGCTGGCGCAGACATAGTAACCGCCAACACCTTTGGAGCCTACAGCCACAAATATGACAATTACGCGGATATAATAAAGTCCGCAATGCAAATTGCACGCAAAGCCCTAACCGGCCATAAGGACAAGCTACTAGCCTTTGACCTGGGCCCCACCGGCCTGATGATGGAACCATATGGCACCGCCACCGCCCATGAGATAAACACCATTTTTTTAAATGCCATTAATATAGCAACACGCCTAAAACCAGACCTAATATTAATCGAAACCATGATGGACTTAGCAGAACTAGAAGAAGCACTTGCAGCCGCAACCCTCTCAAAGATACCAGTCTTCGCCACAATGACCTTTGACAAAAATGGCAGAACAATGATGGGCGCGTCCATCCAAGACATGGTAGACCTATTAGAAAGCTGGGAAGTAGCCGCGCTTGGAATAAACTGCGGCTTCGGCCCGGATATATACGCAACTCTGGCAAAGGACTTGCTAGCAATTACAAAGCTGCCGGTAATAGTCCAACCCAACGCCGGCATCCCAAAAACGTCCGAGTCCAGTGCTGACGGCACCATAGCACCGGCAACATACGACCTATCCCCCGAAGAATTTGCAAGCACTGTAGCAGCAATGAACGCGAGCATAGTTGGAGGTTGCTGCGGTACCACACCAGCGCATATTGCGGCATTGGTACAGGCATTATGATTTCTGTCTTTGGTGTCGTGTCTTTTGTGGTTGCCGCCATTTGCATAATTGTTATATTCCAACAAAGCCGAGTAATGACCAGGCGCACCCCCGTAGACCAAGGCCTAAGCGACCTTGAAGCCTTAGTCCGCCAAAGACTGGAATTGCTATACACCTTATCTCCACCCGATACGGAGTTGTTTTTCTTAGTTGACCAATGTATTGACAAGGATTTTGATACCATATTAAACTCAATGCCCCTGATTGAGGAAGCCGTTGCAGAAACTCCTCTATCTAAAATCGAAGGCCCTCTACCTGAGAAAAATGACTCAAAGGCGATACTATCAAAAGCAGCTGAGCCCCAGCCTCCTAACCAGAAAGCGGCTTTATCAGAATCATCCGAATCCCAAGTCAGCACCCAAAAAGCGGCTGTCACCAAATCATCCGAATTGGATGTCAGTACCGCAAATATTGGCAACTCTATCTCAAAACTTAACAAATCAATTGAAGCCTACAATGACTATATAACTACCAACTCAACCGGTGTAATGATGGCCTTATTACTAGGTATTAAAACCTTAGACTCGATTACACAACTCTACCCACAAAGCATTCAAGATGAAACCGCACAGCTCGATAATGTCACACAGCACGAAGATAGCAAACATCACGAAGATAATAAACACGCCGAATAACCCAACTCCCCAAAACTAACCGCAAGGAGGCACACAATGAAAATGACATTCCGTTGGTTTGGAGCCAACCAAGACCCAATAAGCCTAGAGTATATCCGCCAAATCCCGGGCATGACAGGGGTAGTAACAAGCCTACTAACCTACCCAGTAGGCGAAGCTTGGCCAATGAACCTAATCCAAGCAATGAAAGACGAAATCTCAGCCGCAGGCTTAGAGGTAGAAGTAATCGAAAGCGTAAATATCCACGAAGACATAAAGCTAGGCGCGCCCACCAGAGACGAAAAAATCGCAAACTATATTACAACGATGGAGCGACTGGCCAAGGTAGGCATAAAATGTATCTGCTACAACATGATGCCCGTACTAGACTGGGCAAGAAGCCACCTGTACTACAACCTAGCAGACGGCTCAAATACCATGCGCTACCAAGCCGATTTTATCAACAATGTATCCGTAGAAGATTTAGCCTCACGCTACGCCAAAGAAGCCGACACATACGAGATGCCCGGCTGGGAACCCGAGCGCATGAAAACAATCCGCACAACCCTAGAGGCCTACAGCGGCATGACTACCGATACATTCTATGCCAATATGAAATATTTCCTAGATGCAATAATCCCCCACGCAGAAAAACTAAATATAAAAATGGCCGTCCACCCAGACGACCCACCCCAGCCAATATTCGGCCTGCCAAAGCTAATAATAAGCCGCGACAATATCCGCCGCTACCTGGACCTAAACCCAAGCCCCAATAACGGCATAACCCTATGCACAGGTTCCCTAGGCGCGCTAAAAGGCAACGACATCCCTGCAATGATAAGAGAGTTTGGCAAAGAAGGCCGTCTACACTTTGCCCATGTGCGCAATCTCCGCTTCGAAAACGACACAGATTTCTACGAATCTGCCCATCTATCAAGGTTAGGTTCACTGGATATGTTCGCAATCATGAAAGCCCTCCACGAAATAGACTACAAAGGCTGGGTACGTCCAGACCATGGTCGCATGATATGGGACGAGACAATAAAAAAAGGCCGCCCAGGCTACGGTTTATATGACCGTGCCCTAGGCGCAACTTACCTACAAGGCTTATGGGAAGCCATCAGCCGTATGTGAGATACAAATAGCCGCAACGGAAGCCACAAGCGGTAGAAGAAACCACATGTAGTAGATGAAGCCACATGCAGTAGAAGAATCCACATGCAGTAGTAGAATCCACAATATGTAAAGGAGCTGCCATGTCACAGTCTAATGAAAAATCCAATAGTGAAAAGCGAAAAAGTAAAGTATACAATTTCATACTACTTCTGTTCTGCCTACTGATTACAGCAGTTTTTGGCGCACTGATAAACCGATACATCGGCAGCTACAACGACTTGCGTACAAGTGCCAACAACATATATGCGGAACTACAGCGTGAACGCGCTATATACCAAGATCTCCAATATCAGTTAGCCCACTTTGATAGCGATGCATATATAGAGCATCTAGCAAGGGAACATCTAGGCTGGGTCATGCCCAATGAGCTAGTTTTGCGAAAGATGACTGATTAGCCACCATACGGCACGCTAATCCCCAGATAGGCACTAATCTCCAGATGGCACTAATCTCCAGATGGCACTAATCTCCAGATAGATGCTAATCTCCAGATGGGCATTAGTCACCAGATAGATGCTAATCTCCAGATGGGCATTAGTCACCAGATAGGTATGGCCTCACCTCCACAAATGCTACTTTCCACTCAGTTCAGCACACTCTTTCACTGTCAAATCTCGCCACTCTCCAACTTGCAACTCCCCCAGTACAATATTCCCTATCCCCACCCTAGTAAGCGCAATAACTTCACAACCGATTGCGCTACACATTTTTCGCACTTGTCGGTTACGCCCCTCCATGAGCTTGATACGCAGCCGCGTATGAGGCTCTTTTTTTGTGGATATCACTTCAATATCACAAGGTGCTGTAACCTGCCCGTCAATAATAAGCCCTGTGCGAAACGCCAGCATAGCATCCTCCGTTGGTGTCCCAACCACAGTTGCAATATATATTTTGGCAATTCCGTAACGCGGATGAGTTACGCGTGCAGCAAAGTCCCCGTCATTTGTAATCAAAAGCAAGCCGCTAGTGTCATAATCCAGGCGGCCAACAGGATAACAGCCTTCTGCGTCAGGCAAATAGTCAATAACAGCAGGCCGCCCAAACTGGTCAGCAACTGTAGTAACAACCCCCATCGGCTTATGAAGCGCAATATATCTTTTTTTCTCTATAATCTCACAAGCTTGCCCCAATACAGTAACTATATCTTTGGAAGTATCTGCTTTCGTGCCCAGCTCAGTAATGACAGTCCCATTAACCGCAACCTTCCCTTCCAATATAAGCCTCTCAGCTTTCCGTCTTGAGGCGACACCAGCTTGTGACAGCCACTTTTGCAATCTTATCTCCATAAATTCCTCACTTTATTAACTTCTTTGTTACGCCTCAACTTGCATCTTCTGGCATGTATAGCGAATCAAATGAGAAACAGTCCCCAGCCGAGCCGAAAATATTGAGCAGAATCGCAAAGCGATTGTGCGAACGCGCGGCTCCACGGTTTGCCTGTGGCAAACTGGCACTACGTGCCACTTTTGCGTAACAAAAGCGTCAAGGCGCGTTCTTAGGTGACAGACGGGACTGATTTCGAATTAATCCGCTATAATCGTACATATTCTAATATTAAGTACATCTTTGTTGACACGTTGTCATTCCTCTGATATTACTGTAGGTGAATATAAATTCTAAGGAGATGACACATGTTATCAAAGAAGTATTTTGCCGAGGCAATCGGCACATTTGTACTGGTATTTATGGGTTGCGGTAGCGCAATGTTACTTGGTGTAGGCGCGGAAGGCGGGCATCTGGCTGTTGCTTTTGCCTTTGGTCTTGCAATCGTAGCAATGGCCTATACCATAGGCGGCATTTCCGGTTGCCATGTAAACCCGGCTGTTTCGTTGTCTATGCTGCTGGACAAACGCCTCTCGGCAAAAGAGTTCTGTGGCTATGTTATTTCACAGGTTATTGGCGCAATAGCAGCTGCGGCCTTGCTATTTGTATTGGTTAATACCTTTGGCCAAAATGACATAACCGGCAGCTTTGGCGCAAATGCAATAGGGTCTTTGGGAATCGCCGGTGCCTTTGTCATTGAGATTGTGCTGACATTCATATTTGTGCTGACAATTCTAGCCGTTACAAGCCAGGAAAAAATGGCAAGTGTTGCCGGCCTTGTAATTGGCTTGACCCTAGTCTTCGTTCACATTGTTGGGATTCCCTTAACCGGGACATCCGTAAATCCCGCACGAAGTCTAGCCCCAGCCATTTTTGCGGGCGGCACAGCCCTAACAGACCTGTGGGTGTTTATAGCCGCACCTTTGGTTGGCGCAACAATCGCATTTGTTGTGTATCGTTTTTTTGTAAAGTCAAAATAGCCCGTATTCACATTTTCTCTATCACAGCATTTTCAAGTGCATTAACAAGTAACGGTGCAAGTTCCGCCTCAAGTTTGGCCTCAATCCGCTCAATAATAGTTGTATTAGGCTTGTTTTCGGGGTGCTTTGCCACAAACAATGTACAGCAGTCATCATAAGGACGCGTAGAGATATCAAAAGTGCCAATCTCCCGCGCAATATCAATGATTTGTTGCTTATCATGTGCGGCAAGCGGGCGCAGTATTGCGTGGCTTGCCGCAGAGTTTACAGCTGCAATGCTATGGATTGTTTGGCTGGCAACTTGGCCTACACTATCGCCTGTAATAATGCACTGCGCCCTAAGTTTATCCGCATACGCACTTGCGATTCGTAGCATGGCACGCTTTAAGTAAATCGTAAGCTTTTCGATATGCACATGTTCTTTTAAAAACATCTGCACGTCGGTAAACGGGACAACACACAAATTAATGCGGCCAGTAAACTTTCCCAAAACCTGCACAAGGTCACGTACTTTATCTGCCGCGCGCTCGGATACAAAGGGCGGCGAATGAAAGTATATTGGCAAAATCTCAACACCTCGCCTAGCAGTAAGATACCCGGCAATAGGGCTGTCAATGCCCCCCGAAAGAAGCAGCACCCCCTTACCGGAAGACCCATACGGCACACCACCAACCCCCGGCACACTGTTAACATAGAAATATATATAGTTGCGTATCTCTACCCAAAGAACAACATCCGGTTGATGTAAGTCTACACGAATGCCTGGAAGTGCATTAAAAATATACTCGCCAATCTGCGCCGAAACATCGCCCGATAAGATTGGGTACGACTTATCACTACGCTTCGTAATAACCTTAAACGAAGTAGCACTTGCCGCTGTAGACTTAATAAACTCAAGTGCAATTGGCTTGAGGTTATCAATATGGCGAGTATCAGTTTTAATACATATGCAAAACCCTGTTATACCAAAGATATTTATAATTCGAGAAAGCACTGTCGCAACATCAATGTCACCATCAACATCCTCTATTAAAAAGCGGCCTTGCTCTCTTGCAACAAGAATATTCCTGTCTAACTCACGAAGGTTATGCCGTATAGTTTTCATGATATGATGCTCAAAATAAGCGCGATTGCCTTTTCTAAGGGATATTTCGCCATATTTTGCCAATAACACTGTTTTGGTTTCTATATTATTCATTCCATTGTCCTTTCGTCTTTTGCTTGGCATGATAATCATATTAAACAATATCCTATTCAATATTTCTTGACTTTTTTATTTTATAGATGCTAATCCATTTATCCTACGAAACCTGTGAACCAACTCTAGCACAATGTCACGTGCTTGCTCTACCTCATCAATCGTATTATAGTGCGAAAAGCTAAAACGAATAGCTGATTCAGCAATCTCTGTACTAAAGCCCATTAGTTCAAGTGCCGGGCGGGCACGCTTACGACTACGGCAGGCTGCACCCATCGAGACGAACACTCCCTTCTCTGACAGTGCATGAACAAGCACTTCACCCTTTACCCCAAGAAAGCTCATATTCAGTATATATGGTGATGTATGCTCACTTATTGCGTTAACTCGTGTGTCAGGCAAGTCAACGGCAAGGCTGCGCATAATTTCCTTTAACTTAGCGACGCAAGTATAATTTGTATCCATATCTTTGTGAAGGTATTGGGCTGCCTGTGCCATCTGCACAATGCCAGACACGTTTTCTGTGCCAGACCGCCATCCGCTCTCTTGCCCGCCACCATGCTGCAAGGGTACAATGTTGCATCCTTTTCGCACCCAAATGCCGCCTACGCCAGCAACCCCATGAATCTTGTGTCCGCTAAATGTGTACATATCAATATTTTGCATTGTAAGTGCCAACTTGCAAAAACCCTGAACACCATCAACATGTATGATGGCGTCAGGGTTATCTTTCTTTATTTTTGCTGCAATATTGTCTAAATCCGCAATGTCGCCGGTTTCGTGATTAACATGAGAAATTGAGACTAATACATTGCCTTGCATAGGAATGTCTGTGTTTGTTTTCGTTGCCCAGTTGCGGTCATGGGCAAACTGCATTGGCGCGAGAATCGACGGGTGTTCAAAGCCAGCACATGATAAATATGCGTTATGTTTAGCTAATGAATACCCCAAGATTGCCATATTGTTTGCCTCTGTACCGCCAGATGTAAAAATGACATTCCCAGCATGCTGCGCACTTGCTGTACGCTGGGAAAGAAATGACGATAACCCATGGGTGTGTGATTTTTCAAAAATATTTTCAATACAATTCCTCGCATCGCGTAATGCTCTGTCTGCCTTAATCCCTAACGCATGTGGCGACGAAGGGTTATAGAAGTTTTGATACACGATAGTCGAGGCTGTTGTGGCTGCATTGTCGAGGTAAATCATCATGCCGTCTCCTTAAAAGTGGTAAATCTCTAAATATCCCATATGCACATTATCTGGGACAAGGCCACAAGTGCCGCTGTTTCTGTACGCAATACACGGGGGCCAAGGCTTACTACTTTTGCATTTTTTTTACTTTGTAATACTTTTACTTCGTCGATTGCAAACCCACCTTCAGGCCCAATCCACAGACCTGTGCGGGTTGGATGCAAGTGTGAAAGAGCCTTTTTTATTGTAATATCGCGCTCATTTTCATATGCCACAAGGCAAAGTTCTTGCTCTCTTTCGTATTCAATAGCATCTACGAAATCCATAGGTGGCAATACTTGCGGCACTATGCCCCGCATACTTTGGGAGGCTGCGGCTTCTGCTATGCGCATATATCGTTCTGTTTTCTTGGCTGTTTCTTTAACTTTTGCAATTGAGCGCGAAGTAATAACAGGGATAATTTTTGTGACACCTGCCTCTATGCCTTTTTCTATTATCCAGTCCATTTTATCGCCTTTGGGCAGGCCTTGATACAATGTGATTGGTATACACGGCTCTGCATTGCATGTCGAGACATTAATGATGCGAAAAATTAGCGTCTTCGAGTCAATAGTTTCGGCTAATACCGCGGAGTAATCATTCCCCCTACCATCGCACAGGATAGCAGAAGCCCCAATACGAAGCCGCAACACATTAAACATATGATGTGCCATGTTTCCACAAATAGTAATGTACATACCATTCTTGTTTTCTGGTTTAAAAAAGTATTTACCCATGGGCTGTCACACAACACCACCCATCACGGCTTTTTATGTCACAAATCTTCATGTTTGCAGCACCAAGGGCAGACACAACATCATCTAGTCGTTCATTAATAATCCCAGATGCTATAAAATAGCCCCCTTCTTGTAGTAGCTGGGGTATTAAACTTGCGAGTTCAATTATAACATCTGCGACTATGTTTGCTGTAATAACTCCGTAGCGTCGTTGTTTTAAAGTCATTCGCAGTGGTTTATCCCTTAGTATGTCGCCGTGATATACATCTAATGATAGCTGATTGATCATGTTTAATGCAGCATTCTTTCTCGTAACTTCTACTGCGGCTGGGTCTATGTCACAGCCAACAACGTGATTTGCGCCTAGCAACAGGCTGATTATGGCTAAAATACCGCTACCGCAACCAATATCTAAGACGTCAGTGTTTATAGTCATTCGCTCTTGCAATGCCTCAATGCACATCACTGTTGTGGCATGTTGCCCTGTACCAAACGCGGAACCTGGGTCTATCACAAACTTAATCTCACACTCATGGGCAACATCCTCCCACTCTGGGACGATTAGTACGCGCCCAACCTGGGTTGGACGAAAATGTTTTTTCCATTCGTGAAGCCAGCTCTCATCACTAACCACCGAAGTTGTAATATTTAACGTTCCAATGTCGTCCGTGGTATCATCGTATTTTAGCTGAGCAAGTCTTTCTTTTATGCTTGCAAGGAGTTTGTTGCTTTCTTCATCTGTGCCAAGATAAACAATTACAGATGCCGTAACAGGCACCTTGCTGTGACAGTCTAACAGTTCGCTGTCAATATAGTCCCAATAAGAGCATTCTTGCAAGTAGACCGCTCTTTCGGCATAGTCTTCGATTTGTACTCCACTGACTCCCATGGCAATTAGCACCCCTAAGATTACCTCTGTGCCTATGCTAGTTGTTTGTATTTCTACCTTTGTCCAGTTCATTTGTCACCTCATAGATTGTTGTTAATAACCTGTTGGCTATGCATTGGCATGTTTATTAATATTGCGTATTGAGATATAACAGATTGCCCTTGCTGTTTCCAATATTGAATATTGCGATTTTTAAGGACGCCCTACCGAAATGTAATATTGGATATTGTGATAGTGGAGCGCAACATATAAATCAACCACACGCGTATAGCTCTAAAATACTTCAATACTAGTTGCTTAGAATAGCAATACATACTCTTGCCATCGTCACATTCGAAAAAAAAGCACTTCTGTTGCAAGCCACAACGTTGATCATCCCATTGTGTTACTCAGCTATCTTTGCATATCTTCATCTGTCGTCACAACATAGAGGTATATTATCAGTTTCGCACACAAACGGAATAATCTTGTCCTATTACAACTATAGCACACAAAGCAAGAAGCTGTCACGTTAAGCAAGAAATATAAAAATAGCGCATATCGTCTTCATGTCTGGAAAATGATATGCGCTATTATATTGGACTTACAAGAACAAATCCTAACTGCTTGCTTATGGTAATAACATATTTTCTAACACTGGTATGAAAACATGACTATTTTGAAAACTGTCGTTACCTAACTGAGCATACCTGTTTAGTCCCCATGTCCATAAGTCACCGCTTGCGCTTACAGCCATTAGATGGCTACCATTGGTTGTACATACATATGCGATATTTTCCATAATTCGTCTTGGCATATTAAGGCGCTCTATTATGCCCCCATTACCGTCTGGCATATGAGAGCCCCATCCCCACATTGCACCGTCCTCAGTGATTGACAGGGTACGTCCGATGCCTGCTGATATGGCAACTACATTGTCCTTTATGTGTGTAGGCTGGTGGCGATTTAGTAGTGTTCCATCACCTACTTGGCCGCCTCTGTTTATACCCCAGCCCCACAGTCTACCATCGGTAGTTATGGCCATTGAATGGTTTACGCCTGCCGACACCTGCATAACATTTTCAAGGATGCGGACTGGACTATTGCGGAAGTATGTTGTTCCGTCGCCTAGTTGACCAAAATCATTATTTCCCCACGCCCATAACGTACCATTTGTATCTATTGCCAACACATGATTCTCGCCAGCAGCCACTGATACAACATTATCCATTAGATGAGTGATACCTGTTGTACCTTCCGGGGCACCAATCACATTGCCATGAGGTGCCCACCCCCATAAGGTATTGTCAGTCCTAATCACGAAAGTATAGTAATAACGTGAAGAAATTTCAAGAACATTGTCCATTATGTGAACTGGTCTTGTTGTATCTACTGTGGGCTGTGCATTGCGGGTTGCGGAGGTTGTCATGTTGTGTACATGCCAATCCCATATGCCACCCCCCCAAGCCCAGAGGTTATTATCACTAGTGATAGCAAATGTTAGCGAGTTCTCCCGCGCACCTTGCACTTCAGGGAAAGATGGCGGAGACTCTGCCGCGTGAACTACGAGTACATTGCTCATGATATAAACAGGTGTACTTCTGTCGTTGTTGCCAGGGCCGCTAGCCGTTCCTGGTGGCAGATGGCCGCCTCCTGGGGCAACTCTTGCAGTGGAAATTGTTCCGTCACCTAGTTGACCGCTAAAATTGCTTCCCCATCCAAATAATCTGCCATCACTCGTTATTGCCATTGAGTGATTTCTTCCACCACTTATTGGGCTTAATCGGCCTTGAAAGTTAGCAACCGGCGGAATAGTTTGCGTTGTCGTGACGCCGGGGGCGGGTGACGCTACAGGAGTAGCTATATCCGCCGGAACTGGAGATGACGCTGGACTATATTCATAATAATAGTCGTATGAAAGGGAAGTATCGACGTCTGAGTCTGGCGCAGGCGAAGGTGATATTGTTGGCGTTACTGTTGCTTGCGGTGTAGGCTCTGGTGTTGGCAGTGGTATTGGTAATTGTGTCGGCACTGGTATTGGGGCTGATGTAGCAATTGGCGTAGGGGCAACGGTAGGCTGTGGGGCTATGCTTGGCGTAGGCACTGTGGACTCAGGTATAGGCGTTGCTACTGGGCTAGTGTGGATAAAAACCTCAGCTACTCTGTTGCCACTTGACCACTGTACGGTACCGCCAACTGCCTCTGTTACGGCTCTCAGCGGCATCATCATACGCCCATCAATCATCCTCTGCTGTACATCGGGTGTAATAATTCGATTGTTAACAACAAACGAACTGGTGTTTTCTGGAATTATGATTACCATACCATCGTATTCCAGCCTTGCCATGCGAAGACTATTGTTCCACGTGACATCAAAACCAAGATGTTCGAAAACCTCACGCACGGGCACCAGTAAATGATTTCCTTGTACTACTGGCTCTTGCTCTTCAAATACTAACTGCTGGCCGTCGATAGTTACCCCTACTTGCCTATCAGCATTTGCATATGCAGCAAAAAAAGGGATTGTTGCCATTGCAGATAATAGTACCAAAGTCAATACCAGCACTCTCTTATTAGTGCTCATATGTATTCCTCCTGTAGCTATGTATGGGTTAATATTATTACACTATGTATTCTCCACTAAAAATTTATCATAAAAAATGCATTCTGCCCAGTGGGGTTTGATTACAATTTTGCTACATTTTTCGAGTTATTATCAACCTTTTCTGACTATGACGATAAAGGTTTGTCAGAAATGACATCTTTAGGATTGTTGAATATAAAGATTACTATAATATCTTTTCGTCAATATTACAATATCAATGTTGCGAGTAATATAAGGGGGTATAGTCGCCTACGAAATACACCAATAATTACTAAGAAAGAGATGTAGACAATACCGCAAAACATGAAAAGAGTCAAATGTAAAAAAAATCAATATCATGTGAGTCTAATTTACAAGGGCTTACAGCGACGAGAATCGTGTAAGCAGATTCGAGGCCGTTCGTACATATAGCCTCTGATGTTGTAACATCTCCAGCGGGGAATATTCCGTCTGTCTTGTATTGTCATCTGGCACAAGGCGTTCACACAATCATTACGCCTCTGTTCATTATTTTCCAAACGCTTGAGTCTTTAAAATGCCTGCACAAGGTGTGCATATCCGCCACAAACGTGCTTCCGCTGCCTTTCACTAGGTATGATCGCCTTTATAAAAAATGGAAAACCACAAACTCCGGGAATTTTGTATGTCAACATAAGATGATGGATATATAGCCAACACTAACACGTGAGTGACGTTACATAGGCGGATGTAATACATCACTTACTGAATAGTGCACAAGCAGCACTGTATCAGAAAAAAATCCCTATCCAGCCGACTCTCGCCTTCTGCGAGAGAACTGTCCAATTTTGTCACAATCACACCTTCAGCTAAATCACATCCAAGCTAAAGTAAAGTAGTGTTACTTTAATGGTTTTGACATAAGGAGAAAAACCCATTTTCTGCGTGTTTACCAGGATTATAAATCATCCATATCCCGTTGCCCTCGGCCAAGTGATATGCTTAAATTGCCATTACGCACACGCATCTCATCCAAGAAGGCTTTTGGTATCGAATCCGACTTTAGCCGTACTGTGTATGTTAATTCGTACAAGCTGCCCATTTGCATTGTGCGCACGTTTACAAGCTCGTAACTTATTGCATACTTTGTTAGTATGTCGTCAAAAAGCCCTTCGTAGTCTAGGTTTTCTGGTATCTTGATACGAAGATTGCGGTAGTTAAACTCTCCACGGCCAAACTGGGTTGCGGTTAGCAATAAGCTTGCAATGCCGATAATCATAAAAAAAGTCACCGCAATGAAGATGTACCCAAGCCCTGTAACAAAGCCTAGCCCCATTGAGAAAAACAAATGCCCAATATCCCGCGCATTTCCTGGCACAGAGCGGAAACGTATAAGACTAAAAGCACCGGCAAGTGCAATGCCAACACCGATATTTCCGCTTGCAAGCATAATTACGATTTGCACAAGTGCCGGCATTAGCACAAGGGTTGTTGCAAGACCTTGGCTGTATGCACTTTTAAAGCGATATACTCCGGCGACGCCCAGACCTAGCACCAGAGAAACCACAGTACATATAACAATTGCTACAATTAGCTGTGTCTCCCCGGTTGTGATACTGCTTGTTAAATTATAAAGCATATGTGTACACTTCTCTTTCTTGTAGGTTTATAGTAATTGTTTTAGGTCTTTAAAGCATGTGCCATACTTGGAAAAAGAAACACGATGAATAGCGTTTTCGCTTAGCACTTCGCAAAGCCATAGGGGGATACTGGTACGTGTCTTGATCTCCATTAGCTGATAATCCTCATGCAAGACATCTTTGCCCTGACATGGATGAGAAAAGTCAAGCTTATCGCATCGGTAGCGGATGTTTGTATCAAATGTGACACGTAAGCCTTCATCTTTTATGCCGGAGAAAGCCGTCCGATGAAAGGTGATAAACATCTTGGCTGCAACAGAGTTGTTTTGCAAGTAGAAATCAAGTTCGCGGGCGATTTGGGTGTCGTGCGCTACCAGAACTTTCTGTAATGAGTCTGTAAGCATTGACAGTGGCAGGGCAATCCTGCGTTTATTAACCTCTCCCGCGTATTTCTTTTTTAGCTCTATAAAAACATTGCTGTCTTTGCTTGGGGTACCATAACAGCGTAGACGTAGCTTTTCTTTATATAGAGGTTTTTCCATTGATAGGGTAATAACATCCCAATTGTCTGTGTCGTAGTATAGATTCTGCACCCAATAAGAAGGGTATTGGTCTGGTGCCATATGGTCTTGAAGCGCGGCGTTAACCGCAGCAGCTTGGACGTTAGTTACTAGATATTTTTTTTCGTATCGTTTGAAGGTTAATTGCAACTAGTCGTACCCCTTTGTTGTGACTGCCGAACTTGAGGAATTTAAGAAAATTGATATTTTACGTTCTTATTACGTTCATATATTCTGCTGTTATATTTTCATTATGTTGATGGTACTATCTTTGAAAGGGTGTGTCAATTTTGGGACTAATATATATGCAATAAAAATCCTCTGAAAATTACCCACGAAGGCATGGAGCACATAGGCAATTGATACTCACGTGAATCTAATTTGCTATAGGCTTACAGCGGCGATAACCGGGTCAGCAGGTTAGTCTATATATAAAACATAGCCTGCATGTGCGCTATACACAAGCAATGCTGTACATGGCTATGTAATGCTATGGCTGCATTGGATAGGTTTGCAGCAATGTCTATACAAAGGCAGAATGCTTTTGTCATTTGGAGAAAAACCCCGTTTTATGCGGTCTACAGGGCTTCGTCTAAAGAAATATGGACTGGGTTATGTTATGGCATAGCGAAGCTTTGTTTTTCATATAGCCTCCATGTGGTAGGCAGCGAAAGCGGGTTGGAGTCCAGATATGCGCGCCTGTGGAGGCGTTGCAAAGACTTTGGCGATGGGAAAACGCCGTATGCCCGGATGACAATCCGAAGGCAGATGGCTTTTTCCCCGCTAAAGGCTTTGCGACATCAGCCGTAACATGTGCGCATAGCCGGACTCCAACCCGCTGACCCGGTTGTCGCCACTGTAGCCCTATGACAACATGAATTGATACTACAGTGCCATTGACATAGAAATACCACGTGCATACAATAACAACAAATTCATACACAACAACAAAGGAGGGCTTGGTATGTCAAATTCAAATCGCTGTCTCTATCTGGATAACAAGCATAACTTAACAATTGAAAACAAAGAAATCCCCAAACCAGAGTCTGGGCAGGTTCTTGTAAGGATTGCGGCAAATGGCATTTGCGGCTCGGATGTGCATTTTTATCAAGACGGACGGCTTGGAAACTTTGTAGTTACCACACCATATATACCAGGTCATGAAGCAAGCGGTACAATAGTCGCTTGTGGGCAAAACGCAAACCGCTTTAGCGAAGGACAGCGTGTTGTAATTGAGCCTGGTATTGCCTGCGGGCAGTGTACCAATTGTAAAATTGGCAGGTACAATCTTTGTCCCAATGTTGTATTTTTATCCGCGCCGCCAATTGATGGTACATTCTGCGATTATCTTTGCATAAATGAAAACTATGTATTCCCAATACCCGACTCATTATCATTTGCACATGCCGCCCTTGCCGAGCCTCTTGCGGTGGCGATACATTCTATAAATCGGGCACGTATGCGTCCAGGTGATACAGGTGTGATTATCGGTGCTGGCCCAATTGGACTTCTTACATTGCAGGCTTTTAAAGCAGCCGGCGGCGGGCGCGTAATATGTGTTGACTTATTGGAGAAACGACTTGAGATGGCAACGAAACTTGGGGCAGGTGAAGTTATGACACCTAACCAATGCAAGCCATTACAAAACATAGGGGATGTAATCTTCGAAACTGCCGGAAGCAAAGCCGCAACAGCAGAGTTATTTCGGCTGGCGAAGCATGGCGGCCGCGTAATACAAGTTGGATGGCCGGACGGTAATAACGTGGAACTTGATGTTGCCGCCCTAATGGACAAAGAGCTAGATTATATTGGCGTAAACCGGTATGCAAATGTATTTGAAACAGCCGTGACCTGGCTATCAGATAAACGTATAGATGCTGAGTCACTTATTACCCAGCGATACATGTTTGATAAAGCACCGGACGCCTTTAAGTGGGCACATGAGCATCCACATGAAACCATTAAAGTAATTGTGGAGAATTAGTGAGTATTGTCACTACAATAAAAGTTAGCTATTGTCGTTAGCAGTCAGCACAGACTAACTCCCCTAGCCTATCTAAAAATAATTTTCGAGATACTTAGCAAACAAATCTACTAAGTGAGAGTGTGCGATGTTCCTCTTAAGCACATAGTAAAATGCTCTCCTTGGTAGGTTTGTATTTAGTTTTAACGGGATAACCATCTTTTTGTTTATAAATGCCCTTGCCGCATACTCCGATACAATTGAAATGCCAAGGCCGTTTATTACGGCATTGATTATGCTTTGGGTATTGTCAAAGCATAGGCAGGCGTTGATTTTCGTTATGTCTATGTTTTGCTCGGCAAAGAAGGCTTCATACTGTGTTCTTGTGCCAGAACCTTTTTCTCTGGATATAAACCGATATTCGTATAGCAACGATTCAAGAGAATACGCATTTGAGTCTTTGAGCCCTATATTCGGCGGCGCGATTATAACCATTTGCTCTGTCATAAACTCAATAAACTCGCATTTACTATTTGCGGTGATGCCCCCGGAAAAGCCTATTTCAGCTTTCTGGTCGGCTATGCCACGAGATACCTCTAATGTGTCTGCTTGCTTAACTACAAATGATATATTAGGGTGTAGCTTAGTAAAGCTTGCAAGTAGTTCCGGCAAGATGTACTGTGCGGGAACAGATGACGCTAGGATATTTATTTCTCCGACTTGGTTACTAGATAGATTTCTTATCGACTCTATGGCTTTGTGTCTCAGTGCCAGTAATTCCTTTGCGTTTTCATAAAATATTTTCCCAGCTAGGGTTGGGGCTATTTCTTTTGTTGAACGACAGACTAATGTAGTGGCCAGCTCTTTTTCTAAGGAGTTTATATATGTGCTTACCGATGGCTGAGACATAAAAATTGCCTCTGCGGCTTTTGAAAAACTTGCGTGCTCTATAACCTGTACATATGCCTCCAGTTGTTTAAAATCCATGATTTAACCTCTTTTTAGGATATCATTAATAGACGCGACTATATAATCAATGTCCTCTAAGGTATTAAAGTGACCAAAGGAAAACCTTACTGTGCCATGGGGATATGTTTGCAATGCTTTATGGGCTGTAGGGGCACAATGCAGGCCACATCTTGTCATTATTCCGTAATCGCTATCCAAGACAGATGCAATGCCTGCGTTATCTCTGTCTATGAAATCGAGAGATATTACAGCGGTTCTATCACTAGGGCCGTTTTTACCTATAACGCGTATGTTTTTTATCATGCTTATTTCATAAAGGAATTTTTCTGCGAGATTCATTTCTTTGTTGTAGATTGTTTTAACGCCTATTTGGTCAATATATTCTAGGGCTTTTTTTAACCCTATGATTGCGGGTATATTCATTGTGCCGGCTTCAAACTTGTCTGGCAAGATGTTGGGCTGGGTTAACTCATGGGATTGACTGCCCGTGCCCCCTGTTATAATTGGCGTGATTCTTTCGGCGAAATCGCTTTTAATTAGAAATCCGCCAAGCCCCTGTGGTGCGAGAAGTCCTTTATGGCATGTAAAGGCTAGGGCATCAATGTATGACATATCTATGTCTAGAACCCCGGCGGTTTGGGCTGAATCTACTATTAGCTTAATATTATGTTTTGTACATATTTCGGAAATGTCAGTGACAGGCAAAATCGTCCCGCACACATTGGAGGCATGGGTCATTACTATCGCTTTTGTTTTTGAGTTTATATGTCTTGTTATATTTACTGGGTCAATACTGCCATCGCTACCGCAAGATGCTATATCATAGGTTACACCTCTTAATAAAAGTTCGTGAAGGGGGCGCATGACACCGTTATGTTCCATTGCTGTTGTAATAACATGGTCGCCCTCTTTTAAGTATCCCTTTAAAATCATATTGAGAGAGTAGGTTATCCCCGGTGTGAAGATTACATTTCTTGACTTGTTAAAATTAAATTGCTTACATAACAATTTTCTTGTAGACAATATCTCTAACGCCACATTGTAGGATGACTCATAACCTCCTCTGCTTACATTGCACCCACAATTATCTAAATAATCTTTGATTGCATCGGAAACGCCGGGGGCTTTTGGAAATGAAGACGAACTGTTGTCTGCATATACTTTTTTCATAAACTAATTCGTGCCTCCTTCGTGCCTCCTTCGTCGGCCTTCGTCGACAGAACAAGTAGATTGATATGATTCGCACAATCATATCTAACTTCTGCTAACTGTACTATTAAAAATTTTAATGATTGTCATTGTATATATCAATAAATATTATTGCAAGTTTTTTACCCCATAACGTATAGTGATTGTAATACCGATTCCAGGTAAAAACCTATTTAAGATTCGCGAGGATTTTGTCGCAAATCAAGGAAGTACCGACGCGGCTTGCCCATAAGGCAAGCAAGAAGGTGCTGACGTTGAGTTGCGGCAAAAGACCGCGAATATTAGATAGGGTTTTATCTGGAATCGGTATAGTAAACTATATTGGAGGAGATGTATGTTTGAAAAGTTAAAACTACCTCTTGTTGGGGCATTGACGGCGGTTATCTCAATTGCGCTGGTTTTGCTGGGCAACCCAGGTAATATGGGGTTTTGCATTGCCTGCTTTTTGCGAGATACCGCAGGTGCATTGGGGCTACATGGGGCGGTTAATATGCAGTATGTTAGGCCAGAGGCAATTGGGATAGTTATTGGTGCG
>Ga0123355_10002452_pt1 | contig 26226 bp, 20 predicted proteins | sample TergutEmb28metaG_3_FD_89872 | JGI IMG/M metagenome (GOLD analysis project Ga0123355, IMG submission 89872) | Embiratermes neotenicus P1 segment gut microbial communities from Petit-Saut dam, French Guiana - Emb289 P1 | ecosystem: Host-associated > Arthropoda: Insects > Digestive system > Gut ...
GCTTGCAATGGCAGAAACAGCAGTTAAGAACGGCGCGGAACTAATGCGTGAATGTAATATCGAAAAGATATTGAAACATGAGGATTGCTACATTATTCCGACCCTTCGCGGTTTGATTGAGACAAGGTATATAATAAACGCTGCCGGGTTAAGCTCGGATAAAATCCCGGAAATGATTGACAGTAACTCGAGTACATTCACCATTACCCCAAGCCGTGGCGAATATTATTTGTTGGATAAGAGCGAGGGGGATTTAGTTCGACATGTAATTTATCAATGCCCAACTGCACAGGGTAAGGGTGTAATTGTTACGCCAACAGTGCATGGTAACTTGATAGTTGGGCCAAATGCAGCAGACACAAATGATGTGGGTGATGTCTCCACCACATCTGCTGGCATGGATGCAGTGCGTAATGCAGCGCGCAAGTCTGTACCTGGAATAAACTTCCGTGCAAATATTCGTAATTTTGCAGGTAGCCGTGCAAAAACAGACCAAAACGACTTTATCATAAACCACAAAAACCGCTTCATAAACCTTGCTGGGATAGCGTCTCCCGGGCTTTCTGCTGCGCCAGCAATTGCAAAAATGGCTGTGCAGTTTGTACGGGATGACGGTCTTGATCTACGCGAGAAAACTAATTTCATTAACGAACGTAAAATTGTACGCTTCAACAAGCTGTCGCATAGTGAGAAAGCAGATTTGGTAAACAAAAATGACTTGTATGGTAGAGTTATATGCCGTTGTGAGACAGTCACCGAGGGCGAAATTATGGCCGCACTACATTCGCCAATACCCCCAAAGTCGATTGATGCAGTCAAGCGTCGGGTTGGTGCAGGATTTGGGCGTTGCCAAGGTGGGTTTTGCGCACCGCGTGTGGTAGAAATACTGTCGAAATTTTATGGTATAGCCCCGAAAAGCATTTGCCAAGATGGGATTTATACGCAATTTTTAGTGTCAGAAACAAAGAATACAGCACAAAAAACGGGACTATTATAAGACTACCCCCCCATCTTATGGCTAATGGAGGATTTAGTAATGAAAAATGTACAGTATGAGCTGATAATTATAGGTGGTGGCCCTGCCGGGCTTGCGGCAGCACTTGCCGCTTGGCGTGGAGGGTTGCGCGATATATTAATAATTGAACGCGATAAGGAGCTTGGTGGTATTTTGAACCAATGCGTGCATACTGGTTTTGGTTTGCATTATTTCAAAGAGGAGCTTACCGGGCCAGAGTATGCGGAACGCTTTATTGATATGATAGGTGAGACAAGCATTGAAATTATGCTGGATACCATGGTGCTTGAGATGACAGAGGACTTACAAATACACGCGGTAGGTAAAACCACCGGTTATTCCATTTTGTCCACAAAGAGCATAATTTTATCGATGGGCTGCCGAGAGCGTACGCGTGGGGCAATTGGTACGCATGGCTCGCGCCCTGTAGGTATCTTTACGGCAGGTACGGCGCAGCAGTATTGTAACTTGGATGGGTATATGGTGGGAAGGAGCGTGGTAATACTTGGCAGTGGTGATATTGGACTTATTATGGCGCGGCGTTTGACACTGGAAGGCGCAAAAGTACTGGCTTGTGTAGAAATTATGCCGTATTCTGGTGGGCTAACACGTAACATTGTGCAGTGCCTGCACGACTTTGATATCCCGTTGTATCTTTCCCATACGATAAGTGAAATACGAGGTAAGAAGCGGGTGGAGAAGGTTGTTATCTCTAAGGTGGATGAAAACCGTAATCCTGTACCTGGTACAGAAATGGAAATAGCCTGCGACACCGTATTGTTATCAGTAGGATTGATACCAGAAAATGAACTCACTCGCGCTGCAGGCATAGATATAGATGGCCGTACAGGTGGTGCGGTTGTTGACGAAAATATGCAGACATCGATACCAGGCGTGTTTGCGTGTGGTAATGTACTGCATGTGCATGATTTGGTCGACTATGTATCGGAAGAGTCGGAACGCGCCGGGCAGGCTGCGGCGGAGTATGTAAAAGCAGCTGGTCAAGCTTTGGAGTCTGTCAAATATGCACGCATCATAAATGGTGATGGTGTAAGTTATACTGTCCCACAGCAGATTGCAAATACGCAATCGGAAGGCGGTACTCGTGTTTTCTTTCGCGCAAACAGAGTCTTCCGTAAGAGCCAAATTATTGTGAGCTGTGGCGGTGAACAAGTTGCCGTTTTTAAGCGCGGTCATATTGCCCCGGGTGAAATGGAGAGCATTGTCGTACCGCACGAGGCTCATATGTCGGAGATAACAATCTCATGTTATGATGAAATGGAACGGCCCGAAGTGGCAAAACCTACAAATCAAAGCGATAGCGGAACGGAGGCGGTAATATGATTAATATAATTTGTACTGCCTGCCCCAAGGGTTGCCATTTGACTGTATGCCTAGGTGAAAACGACAATCTAGATATATCTGGGTATGAATGTAAGCGTGGTATAACCTATGCTAGAGACGAAGTCCTTAACCCCAGTCGTGTTGTAACCAGCACTGTAAGAATATCCGGTGCGATACACCGCCGCTGCCCTGTGAAAACAAATGCCCCCATTCCAAAGGATCTTATGATGGACGCAATGCGGTTGTTGGATGAGGTAGAGCTTGTTGCACCTGTTAAAATTGGGCAGGTTGTTGTAGGAGATGTTTGCGGGACTGGTGTGCCATTTGTGGCGACCAGGAGTATGTGTGGGATGTAGAATCATGTGAAATTTATATATGTTAAAATAGTTGCAGGTGCAGGCAATATGCAAATCTCCACCACCCACTTAGCGGGTGGTGGGGATTCCTATCTTCCCTCACGTGCTCTAAACCACTTAGCAGAAGCCTCAAGCCCGGCCATAGGGTCATTTGGGAATTTTTTGTTATCCATATACTCAATAATATACCATCGCACGCCAGCCTGTGTCCGGCAAATGGCAAAGTACTCATCCCAATCAATTACGCAATTTGCATCATCGAAGAATGTACCCTTATCGTCATTTGCAAATGGCTTAACATGCACGGTTACGCCACGTCCTGGGTATTTGCGTAGCATTTCCATCATATCGCCGCCACCTGCCATGCCATTTCCGATGTCATTTTGCATAATAAAATTAGATGGGGTGTTTTGAGCAATAATATCCCACGGCATCTCACCTGTATCATCTGTAGGGCGGAACTCTTGCGCGTGGTTGTGGTAGCCCGTTGCCATACCATACAGAGCCAGTTCATCTACAACGATGGTAAACTCTTCTGCAAGCTTGAGACAGTCATCACGGGTTTTCATTGACTCTTCACCCATCCAAGGCACGACAAGGAATTGGTTGCCAAGCACCTTGTTATAGGTGATTGTGGAATGGATATGGTCTTTGGATAAATAGTGCCAAGGTGTGTGCCAGCCTGCAATTTGCAAGCCTGCATCGTCCAGTGCATATTTTACATCTTGCGCAGCATATTTTAGTCCGCCAAAAAACTCCACACCGTCATAGCCAGCGGCTTTTATTTTTTTGAGAGTGTTGCGCATGTCGGCGGATAGCATGTCTCCCACAGGAAACACTTGTGTAGCAAGCGGTAGTTTGGTTGAAAAATTGGCCATTTGGTTGGCACCCCAACCTGGTGGTAGTTTGCTCATTTATTTTCCTCCTATATTAAGCGGCTACGCCGCTTCCCGCAGTGTGCGGTGGGGTTTGGGGCAAAGCCCCGCTCTAGTAAAATGGGTATGGCGGATATTCTAGTCCGCCAAATGTTGTATCCTGTTTCAACATAGCATTTGATTTGCACAATTCTGGTATTTCGTCCACAGTAACCTCACGACCAAGCTGGCCGGACAGGAAAATCCCTTCAGAAATTAGCATGGTTTGCAACGCGATTGTTGGTGTATCAATTTGCAGGCAGTCGCCCCTTAATGCACCCACCCAATGCGCTTGCGAGTTTGAATACATCCAAACGGATGGGTCTATTTTACGCCTGCGGTACGTTTCTGCAGAAACATCAAGGTAGGAAGTAGCTGGGAAGCCTTCAATTTCCGAAAAGTATGTTAGAGTATGGTGGTTATTATTATCGCTGATTTGAATGCCGCCTTCTGAGCCATGTATGCTGGATAGCGGGAACTGTGCGCCATGTATAGCCCAACTTTCAAGCACATCCATTGTCAAGCCGTCTGCAAACTTTACAAAGCCAACGCCAAGCTCTTCTACGTCAAAGCCCGATTCCACCCTGCGTTCCATTGGAAGTTCTTGATAAACAGAGCCAGAAACACGCTCTACCTTTGGTGTGCCAAGCAAGTATAATAGCTGCGAAATATGGTACACGCCCATGTCGTATAGTGCGCCATGCCCTGCCCAAGACGATTGGTTAAATTCCTTTTCGCCATATCCGTCTACAAATGGACGGCCGCGACGGCGATAGCCGTAAGAACGTGCATGGTACAGCTTGCCAAGGCGGCCAGAGTCGACCATTTTTTTTGCACACGTGGCCTGCGGTCCGTAAATCATGGCTAACTGAATGTGTAACATAACTCCATATTTTTCGGCAGCGGTCTTCATTGCAGCAGCATCGATGTAGCTGCCTGCCATCGGTTTTTCGCAATAACAGTGCTTACCTGCGGCCATTACCGCAATAGATACTGGTGCGTGAAGGTTGTTGTGTAGACATACGTCCACTGCCAAAATGTCGTCGCGTTTTAGCATTTCACGATAGTCTGTGTAACGGTTGGGAATATCCCACTTATCGCAGAATGCATTTAACTTTTTCTCATCGATATCGCATGCGGCGACAATGTTTACGCCCTCAATCTCCCGATATGTTTGCATGTGACCATGTGCAATAATACCAGTACCGATAAGAGCAATGTTGATTTGGCTCATAAGATTTCACTCCTTTGAAATATGAAATTTGCTTCCGATATGTGCATATTAACACAATGTAATGTTGGCTTGCAAGAAAGTTTTGGAATTGTGCGGTATGAAAAAAAGAACGGCAGTGGCCGTTCCTTGACATTATCTATTCATCATCTTGCTCTGTTGATTCATCCGCAGGGGCGGTAACAATTTCGACCTTTGCTACAGACATCTCATACGCGATTTTTTCCAATACGTCGCCATTTTCTAACCGCTTTTGATACTGGCGGCTTTGCATACGACCCCACAAGCGCACTCTGTCGCCCACACCAAGTTTGCTTGCATATCGAGCGTTCCGACCCCATGTAATACATGGTATGTAGTCGGATTTATTGTATGAGCGGTTGACTGCAACCAACAAGTCTGAAATCTCGCGCCCGAAGGGTGTTGTGCGGTATATGGCTGGCTTACATAAGAAGCCATCAAGGTATACATCATTTGGGCTGTCTTCTGCCGCAGTATTGCAGAGCTTTATGTCCCGCGCAAACACGGTAAGCACAAGTTTGTTACGTCTCTCGGCTTCAACGTAATTGTTGTATGACCTAATTTGCCCGCTTATATGAACGGGCTGCCCTACAACTATGGTTTCCTTGTCCACAATGCGCTCTGAAATTGTTACTGGCAAGGTATCGCCTGCACCGCTTAGCCTGCTAACTTCCACATCGAAGCGATAAAAAGCCTCGCCGTAAATTTCATGGCTGAACGTAAAGTCAGATGCTATACGTCCGCCGACCTCGACTAAATTATTACCGTTTTCCATAACTCCCGCCTCTCTAATACTATTCACATTTTCAAATGGCACTGCTTTGCGTCAGACATGAATGCGACGCAATCTTACTCACACAGCAAAGCAATGGTTGTAATGTGTGAATAGAATAAGGTTCTGTGACCTTATATAACGTATTCAGGCAAGCCCAACTTTAGTACAACTAGCAATTTAACCTGCACACACAGCCCATGCTGCCGCTGCCGCAAGCACTGTGTCAGAATTTTCTGCCCCGTCAACCCTAGCAGAAAATTCCTGCGGGAGGCGTTCTGTGCCGTCCATTCCGTGAAAAGCGCGCTGTATGCATACTTGCAGCCCTGCATCAGTGACACTTGAAGCGGTTATGCACGCACGTGCATTAAAGCCATATGTTATAAGTGTTGCCTCGTTTTGCGACAAGAGTGGAAAAATCTCTTTATCATCTGCATTCACAATTAGATAGTCTTGCCTGCCAAGTGCGGGTACAATACGAGAAAGTACCGGTGAAGCCTCTGCCGCAACAACGATATTGACCTTAGGCCCCGTAAGCTGTTTGTCTGTAATATGATAGCAGCTGGCGCGTCCGCCAGACAAACGTAAAAATACCTTTGCAATTTCTCTGCCACTTGTCCCAACCATACCAACAGAAGGTATGTCTGATAAGCGATTTGACATTATTTATCCCTCCCAAGAAATGTCGTTGTTATAATTGTAAGCGTATCATTGTAAATGTATGCATACATTCGCATATAAATATTGGTAATGTAGCAAATATGAAAAATACGTTTACACATTTACTGCGTGAGAGATAAAAATGAACGGAATTGTATTCATACACACGCCATTGCGAGTCAAGCTGGGAATGACGTACGTATGGTCATGTATAAAGTGATAATCCCGAAAATAAGAGAAGCGGATTATTCCTTTCTTATCAAATAACTACATGATTTCCGAATGGTTTGGCTAGACAGAAAGGAATGAATTGACTCATGCTACCAACCAAGCGAAACTTGATTATTACAAAAAAGAATTTGCAGCTTGCCAAACGTGGGTTTGATTTGATGGATAAAAAATACAGAAAACTGCAACGAGAGTATGCTCGACAAAAAAATATCGTAAAATTGCTGCTATGTCAACTAAAAGAGAGGTTGAGGCATGCAGAAATGCTAAATAAGACAGCATATGACGAACTGGGTGAGTTACAGTTTAATGCTATTGCACATTTCCTACATGACGAAACGCAAGACATGCCATCATATAACCTATGGGAAAGTACTGCATCCCTTGATGATGCTTTTTTCGCATGGAGAGAAGCGAGAGAGGCTCAAAAAAAGTTGACAATTGCGGAAACAGCGGCTAAACAAGTCTCAATACAGATGCTCAAGGCAAAAAAACGTGCCTCCGCGCTGGAGCATGTGACCATTCCAAGGCTTGAGGCAAGTTTGAAATACACATCTGATCATTTGGAAGAACGTGAGCGTGATGAGCTAACACGTGCTAGAATTGCGATGTTGCAAAACATGTCAGCAGCAACTGATGCGCAATAATTTTTTTGCTTATAATTCGTTCGATTTGCCGCTCTAGCGAAGTTTCGGTAATTTGTGATTGCAGGTTGCTAAGTGTTGATAGCGTCTTGTTTTCTTCAAAAACTGCGAGGGTGATTGCTTTGTGGAAAGGCAGAGAGGTGTTGATGTCTTTGTGTGCCGGGGAAAACTCGTGTGAAAAATGCTGCGATAAGACTTGTGTGTATAAAACGACACGTTGTTCACATTCGGCAGCTATACTCTCAAGAGAAGTTTGGATTTCGATGGTTGGTGAGGAATGTGATATGGCTGAATAAAAAATGTGTGCGTTGTGTTCATTTTGGGCTAAGGTTTGGATTATATCAGAAATTTGAGAAGGGATGGTATGGGCATTGTTTGGTTCGTTTGGAGGTGGTGGCGTTATGTTTGTTGCCTGAGGTAGCTGAGGGGTAGGGGGAGTGTTTTGCGCGGGTACAGTCGACGGTTTTGCAGCTTTTAGCAAGCGCATAGTCTCTTCGTCCAAGGGCTCGTACATTACACCATCTGGCAAATTTTTATTTACGCGTCGGAAGTGTTCTGCGGCGTTTTGTGGGTCTGTCCGTTCTAATTGGGTATCTTGTCCGTGTGTCGAACCGCTTGGCCATGCGGCAGTGGGAACACTCTGTACCTCGTTGCGCGCATGATTTTGTGGCATGTTAGGAAGGGGTTGGTTCTGTCTTAGGTGTTGCTGGCGATGCATATTCTGTAGAGGATTTGCCCGAGGGTTTGCGGCTTGCAAAGGGTTTGGTCTTGATTGTTGGAGCGGGTTTACAGGCTTTGCTCCTCGGTTTTGTTTAGGGTCTATGGTTTTGTCTTCTGGCTGCAATGGATAAAATCTTAAAAAATCGTGAAAGGTTTTGGGTTCCTGTTGTGCTTCTTCGTTTATATGTTCATCCTGCACAACTTTGTCATCGGCAACTACATTTGATTGTCTTCGCCCAGCAGCAAATACCGATAGTGGCGGTCGCTGAAATGATAAAGGCATAATTATACTCCTCAGAATTTTTACTGTTAGTATATTATGCCTTTTTCGTTATATTTGTGTTTTCGCCATATTACAAATGAGATTCATCATTGACCGTAACCACGGTGTACTCGCGTACATTGTCCTTCTTTATGCAGTTTACGATGCTTAACCCTACATTGGATGTGTGCCATCTCATACGGTGTTCCAGAGGGATATGCAGCAGTTTGCATATAAGGCGGTTTATCCATGCTCCGTGGGTTACGACAAGGATGTCGGTGTCTTCTTTTTCGCAAATTGCGTCAAAGGTGTCAAACGCACGTTTCTGCAATGAGTTGTTTGACTCCACTCCCGCTATATCTGCGTCATGAGTGGTTTCCCATAATTTGAACATATCGGCATGGTTTTCTGCAATTTCTGCATGTGTTAGCCCTTCAATTGGCCCAAGACGGATTTCTTCAAGTTCCCGCTCATATGTAATAGGCAGGTTGAATTTATCCGCAACGGCTTGTGCAGTGACTTTTGCCCGGACAAGTGGACTGGAGTAGATTTTCTCTATTTTGTATTGCGTCATTTTTTGCGCTAGTTTTGCAGCTTGTGCAAGACCTGTTTCATCTAGTGGTATATCGGTAGTACCTTGCCAGCGTCCGGCAACGTTCCAAGCGGTTTGTCCGTGGCGGACTAAATATATTTTCATGGTATGCTCCTTTGGTATTATGCTATAGCAATTTTCTGCCCATTTCTTTTGTTATGTCGATTTTATTTAAGTATGGTCTACCGATACATTCAATTTTATTGCAATTAATATATATGCCTGATTCTTCGTAGAGGATATATAAATCATTATCATAATTCGCGATAAATTCGTTATCTTTTATTGAATAATGGCAGAATATATCATTACCGCCAACCAAGTTAAACCCGGATAAATCCGACAAGCCAACATTATTATCGTCAGCGTATTTTGCTGATTTTATAGTTTTGCCAAAAATAATCGCTCCCGCAGAACCACCGTAAACGAAGCCTCCCCCGTTTAAGTAATCCATCAATTGTTCATCAAACCTGTTTTCCTTAATTTCCTTTAACAACTTAAATGTGTTACCGCCACCTATAAATATAGCTGAGAATCTGTCTAGATTTGAAACAAGGCCTAGATTTGAACACATTTCAAAGTTCTCGATCCCATAATTACTGTATGTTTCCTTAAACCAACTATAACATCCTGTATACGTAGGGTCACCTTCCAAAGCAACAGGGATGTATAATATGGGTTTTTGCAAAATAATCTTGCTTACAAAAAAGTTGTCTAACGCTATAACATCTTTTGATTCGCCACCGCCAGATAATAATATTTGCATAAATATAAGTCCTCCATAGTATACAATATTGTTTCCAAATTAAGAAGTTGTTTTTACTATTGCTCATAACCGCTTGAGGGAATGTTAGTTTTGATTGCAAAACCGCTTAGCATTCGCAAATTGTCGTAAAAAACAATATTATAACCAATTGGTATGATATTAAGGGGCTTGGGGAAACAAGCCTACTAAAATACATGGCTGTCGGCTCATTTACGGCATAATTAAGGCGGTTAGTCGTGTGGGAAGGATGCTCTAACCGGGTATCCTTTTTATACCTTTTTCGCAAAAATAATTGAACATCAGCACACCGTTTTTGTATAAGGTGCGCACTTATACACTGGCAGGGCCGGTGCAGTGCGTTTTTACCAAAGCTTTCGTGCCTACCGGTACGAAAATTAGATTATTCACGCTCTGCGGAGTTATTAGGGGAATTTCTCCACAAGTGATTTTCTCCGTGTTAATATTTCGCTTTTCAGCTCTTCAACGATAGTAATATCAGGGGCGATAAGTTCTTTCATCATGTGACCGCAAACGCCATAGCAATCGCTACAACTGGGATGGCGATACGGACAATTTTTATTTTGAACCCCAGATGTAGTTTTTCTTGTCATTATGCCCCATACACTTTTATTAATGTCTCCGTCGGAGTTCCCACGCACAAACAAATAGCCCAAGGATATAGCCTTAGGAGATTTTCCTTTGTAATCAAAACGCCATTTATTCGTAGAACACCACTTTGGGGATAACTTGTTTTCTCTCAGCCACGCAAGAAAATGAAGGGCGTCCTCCCTCCTGCCGTGGGGCAAAAGTGATGTAATTATTTCTTCCGGCTTAGGTTTTAACTTTGCTTTATTTTGTCCGGGACTAACCAAATGCCCGGGACTTATTGAATATTGGTCTGCCATCTTGCACTTATCCTTTCATTTTATGAATTATGTTCGCTTGATTATTTCGCTCCTCGATGATTATAACATGGGTATAAACATTATTAAATGTTGCTTCGGAAGCCCCTTGACGAAACTCCAACCAACTTATACTCCAGCAATTTTGTCTTATAGCGAAATGAAATGAAAACAGTCCAAGGCGAAGCCTAGAGATGTTTTCATTTCCATTGAACGTACCGCAACCGACGCAGCGAAGGAGGTGTGACAGACAGCGCATGCTGGCTGTGTCATATAACTCGACGGTTTTCCAGTTATATGACTATACATCCCAATAGGTAATATATCCATCTGCGTTGTGTAATGGACGTCATTGGTCTCGCAACCATATAACAAGGGCAGGGTCATGCCACCAGTGACTATTGCAAAGCAATTTCTGATGGAGTATGACCCCGCCCTTGCAGAACGGGTTACATGTTTAGTTAGTTAGCAAGCCTCTTATATGCTGCAAGCCTTTGCTTCGCATCATTTTCTGAAGCCACAAACAGTTCTTTGGCGATTTCTGGGAATTGACGCTCCAGCACTTTATACCTTGCTTCACCGCTTATGAATTCTTGGAAGCTGGCTTTAGGCTCTTTGCTGTCCATAACAAACGGATTTCTGCCTTCGCTTGCAAGCAGTGGGTTGAAACGGTACAAGCTCCAATATCCGCAATCTACAGCGTCTTTCATGCGTTGTTGTGAGTTTGCCATGCCACCAGGTATGCCATGTGCGATACATGTTGCGTATGCGATAACAATAGATGGACCTGGATATGCTTCTGCTTCTTTAATAGCTTTGAGTGTTTGTGCATAGTCTGCACCCATAGCAATTTGTGCTACATATACATATCCATAGCTCATTGCCATTTGACCCAAATCTTTTTTACCTACTTTTTTACCGCTTGCAGCAAATTTTGCAACCGCAGCAGCTGGTGAAGCTTTAGATGCTTGACCACCTGTGTTGGAATAAACCTCTGTATCCATTACAAGCAGATTAATGTCTTCGCCGCTTGCGATAACATGGTCGAGACCGCCGTAGCCAATGTCATATGCCCAGCCGTCGCCGCCAAATGCCCAAACAGATTTTTTCACGAGCATATCGTCGCTGTCTTTTACATATTGCATGAGGTCACGTACTTCGCCACAGCAACCGCCACATTCGCCCGCAAGTGCGCCGTATAGTGCTTTGCGCACTTTTTCAGACGCTACTTTGCTTGTTTCGCCGCATTCGCTTGTGCCTGCGCGTGGTTGTTGTAGGTCGTAGTTTGCAAGCCACTCGTTACATGCAGACTTGATACCATCGCATACACTTGCGTTTGCAAGCTGACGCAATGTATCAGCAAGTTTTTTGCGACGTTGTTTTACTGCAAGTTGGAAACCAAGGCTAAACTCTGCGGTATCTTCGAACAGGGAGTTTGCCCATGTCGGACCTTGACCTTTGGAGTTTGTAGTATATGGTGTACTTGGTGCGCTACCGCCCCAGATAGATGAACAGCCTGTTGCGTTACCAATATACAAGCGGTCGCCATATAGTTGTGTGATGAGTTTGGTGTACGGGGTTTCGCCACAGCCTGCACACGCGCCGCTAAACTCAAGTAGCGGTTGCTCGAATTGGCTGTTTTTAACCGTAGCAAATTTATCAAACGGATTTTCTTTGTGTGGAAGTGCGATTAGGCGATTCCAGTTTGCGGATTCTTTTTCCACATGCTGCTCTACAGGCTCCATAACGAGTGCTTTTTCGCCTTTTTTGCCTGGGCAAACTTGGGCACACACGCCACAACCGTAACAGTCAAGCGGGCTTATTTGGATTTTATATTTCATGCCAGCTGCTTCCTTGCCTGTAGCTGCAAGGGTTTCAAGGCCGCTTGCTTCCTCATCTGTAAGCAGGAATGGACGCACTGTTGCATGTGGGCAAACATATGAGCAGAAGTTACACTGTATGCAGTTTTCTGCACACCATTTTGGAACATCCACTGCTACGCCGCGTTTTTCGTACGCTGCTGTACCCTGTGGGAATGTGCCATCTTCGCGGCCATTGAAAGCGGAAACAGGCAACGCTTCGCCGCGCAAAGAATTTACTTCAAAATGGAAGTCTTTGATGAATGCTGGTGCGCCAGCAAAGTCAGGTGCTGGAGTGTCTTTGGCGTTTGCCCAATCTGCAGGTACATTTACTTTACGCAGTTGTTCCACGCCAGCGTCGATTGCTTTATTGTTACGCTCGATAACAGCTTCGCCTCTGTGTCCATAGCTTTCAATAACTGCATCTTTCATAAATTTGATAGCTTGCTCGAGAGGAATTACGTTTGTAATTTTGAAGAATGAAGCCTGCAAAATTGTATTAATATGACGGCCCATACCAAGCTCACGCGCAATATCAACAGCGTTGACTACATAGAGTTGCACATTCTTTTTGGCGAGTTCGCGCTTCATTTGACCAGGTAGCTTGTCCGCAAGTTCTGCGTCGCTCCATTGGCAGTTAAGCAGGAATGTTCCGCCTTGCTTGATATCGCTAACAAGGTCATACTTATCGACATATGATGGGCTGTGACATGCAACAAAGTCTGCCGCTTTTACAAGATAAGTTGAACGGATTGGTTGCTTGCCAAAGCGCACATGCGTGCGTGTTACGCCGCCGGACTTTTTAGAGTCGAATGATGCGTATGACTGTGCGTACATATCTGTTTCTTCGCCGATGATTTTTGTAGCGTTTTCGCATGCGCCAACAGTACCATCCGCACCAATGCCCCAGAATTTAGCACTCATTGTGCCTTCTGGTACAACATCAAGGTACTCGCCAACTGTGAGTGATGTGTTGGTTACGTCATCCACAATACCAACGGTAAAGTGGTTCTTTGGTGTTGCTTGCTTGAGGTTATCAAAAACTGCAACAACTTGTGATGGGAATACGTCTTTTGAGCCAAGACCATAGCGTCCTGCGTATACTTTCACATTTGTGCGTCCTTCTTCGTAAAGTGCAGAGCAAACGTCTTGGTAAAGTGGTTCGCCAAGTGAGCCTGGCTCTTTTGTGCGGTCAAGCACTGCGATGCTCTTTACAGAAGCAGGTAGCGTTTTGAGGAAATGCTTCATGCTGAATGGGCGGTATAAGTGAACAATAAGAAGTCCAACTTTTTCGCCTTTTGCTACAAGGTGGTCGACAGTTTCTGCAATAGCTTCGCAGGCAGAACCCATTGCAACAATTACGCGCTCTGCATCTGGTGCGCCATGGTAGTTGAACAATCCATATTCGCGACCAGTGATTTTATTGATTTCGTTAAGATAGTCTTCAACGATGGCAGGAATTTCGTCATAGAATTTATTGGAAGCCTCACGTGCTTGGAAGAAGATATCTGGGTTTTGTGCTGTGCCGCGTAGCTCTGGATGTTCTGGATTCAAAGCGCGTTTACGGAACTCTGCAACTGCGTCTTTGTCAAGAAGCCTCTCAAAGTTGCTGTAATCGATAACTTCGATTTTTTGCGCCTCGTGAGAAGTACGGAAACCATCAAAAAAGTGCAAGAATGGTACACGGCCTTTGATAGCTGCAAGATGAGCAACGCCGCCAATGTCCATAACCTCTTGCACGCTGGAAGATGCGAGTAGTGCAAAACCTGTGTTGCGGATACCCATAACGTCGCTATGGTCGCCAAAGATTGATAGGGCTTGGCTTGCTACTGCACGTGCAGACACGTGAAGAACGCCTGGTAAAAGCTCACCCGCCATTTTGAACATGCTCGGGATCATAAGCAACAAGCCTTGGCTCGCGGTGTAAGATGTGGTGAGTGCGCCGGCTTGCAAAGAGCCGTGCATGGTTGCAGATGCGCCGCCTTCAGACTGCATTTCTACAACGGAAACCTCTTGTCCGAACAGGTTTTTCTTGCCATTTGCTGCCCAACTGTCAACAAACTCGGCCATGTCCGAGGAGGGTGTGATTGGGTAGATGCCAGCAACCTCGGTAAATGCATATGAAACATATGCAGCAGCCTCGTTGCCCTTCATCACTTTCATTTGCTTACTCATTGTACTTCTTCCTTTCTTATAGCAAATTTATGCTATATGTCAACCACTCACAATAGAGATTTTGTGAGAGGGGTTGTATCGTGTGTAATAAAATTTTTTTGCGCACATAACCAAGCATACTACAATACTTTGACAATTAATAGGGATCATATGTTCTATTGCATATCGAGGAAATTTATGTGAAATTTACACTCATCAACAATAGACTTATTCCGAAATCACCGCACGCACGCGAAAATGTTGCGCCCGGCGGACAAGGCACCGCCTTCCTGGAATTAGGGAGCATTTTCGCGTGCATGATTACTGTTTCAGAAGAAGTCTAATGTGAACGAAATGAAAACATTTCTATGCTGCATTGTTTTTTATAGCCCTGTGGTTTATGATAGCCTGGTACTTGATATTTACTGCAAAGGAGAGTTGTCATGAAATTCACCAATGGCTACTGGTTGATGCGCAAGGGAGTGACGCAATACCCATGCACAGATGTATGTGATGTAATTGTTACTCAAACTGCCGTCACATTGTACGTTGCGCCCCAAAAAATCCATAACAGGGGGCAAACACTTGGTGGCCCGCTGCTTACACTTACGTTTGCTGCGCCGCAGGAGGGTATTTTGCACCTTTCTATGGAGCATTTTTCTGGCGAAAAATGCAATGGTCCATTTTATCCTTATGCCAATGCAAACTGCCCATTATCTGTGCAAGACAGTGAAACCGAGGTGACCATTTCTACCGGGAAGCTAACCGCAAAAATAGCCAAGGGTAACTTCCAAATCGAATACTACTACAACGACAAATTTTTGACTGCATCTGTCCCTCGCCAACTTGCCTATATGACAACACCTGATGGGGCATACTGCCGCGAACGCCTACAGGCATCTGTTGATGAATATTTCTATGGCTTTGGTGAATATTTTACTCCGTTTGTCAAGAATGGACAAGTAGTTGATATTTGGAATGAGGATGGAGGCACTGCAAGTGAGCAAGCTTACAAAACCGTTCCTTTTTACCTATCTAACCGTGGTTATGGCGTATTTGTAAACCATGCCGAGAAAGTCAGCTTTGAGGTATGCTCTGAGGTAGTTTCAAAAGTGCAATTTTCGGTAAAGGGCGAGTGCATTAATTACATGATAATTGGTGGCGATACGCTGGAGGATGTACTAAGTAACTATACCGCACTAATGGGGCGTCCCGCACTGCCGCCAGCGTGGAGCTATGGACTATGGTTGTCCACTTCGTTTACTACCAATTATAATGAGGAAACTGTCACAAGCTTTATCGACCAGATGGCGGATCGTGATATTCCGCTTGGCGTTTTTCATTACGACTGTTTTTGGATGAAAGAGTATCAGTGGTGCAATTTTGAATGGGATAAGGATTATTTCCCTGAGCCAGAAGCAATGCTTGCACGTTTGAAAAAGAAGGGACTCAAAATTTGTGTATGGATAAATCCGTACATCGGGCAACGATCGCCTCTTTTTGCAGAGGGTAAAGAGAAGGGCTACATGCTCAAAACCGAAACCGGCGGCGTGTGGCAGTGGGATTTGTGGCAGCCGGGTCTTGCAATTGTCGATTTCACAAACCCTGCGGCAGTTGAATGGTATCAGGGGCATCTTCGCCGGCTTATGGCTATGGGCGTTGACTGCTTCAAGACAGACTTTGGCGAGCGCATACCAACAGACTGCGTATATCATGATGGTAGTGACCCGCAGAAGATGCACAATTTCTATTCGTACCTGTTCAACAAGGCTGTGTTTGAAGTAGTGGAAGAAACACGTGGTAAAAATGATGTTGTGCTTTTTGCACGTTCTGCAACGGCGGGCGGTCAGCAGTTTCCTGTGCATTGGGGTGGTGACTGCGACTCTAACTTTATATCAATGGCAGAGAGTTTGCGTGGCGGGTTGTCTCTTGCACTATGTGGGTTCGGTTTTTGGAGTCATGATATTGGTGGGTTTGAGAATACTGCTACGCCGGATGTGTATAAACGTTGGGTGGCATTTGGGTTGTTCTCGTCTCATTCTCGTTTGCATGGCAATATTTCATACCGTGTGCCTTGGCAGTTTGGCGAAGAGGCTTCTGATGTGCTAAGACATTTTACAAAGCAGAAAAATACGCTGATGCCATATTTCTTTGCAAATGCTATAAAGGCGCATAAAACTGGCGTGCCTACAATGCGTCCTATGGTGCTGAGCTTCCAAAATGATCCTGTATGTGTGTTTATGGATAGGCAGTACATGTTTGGTGACAGCCTGCTTGTCGCACCCGTGTTTAATGAAGAGGGGACGACCAAAACATACCTGCCAGAGGGTGGTAAGTGGACGAATTGGAAAACGGGCGAGGTGCAAGATGGTGGCAAATTTGTTGATGAAAAGCATGACTATTTTAGCCTTGGTCTGTGGGTACGCCCAAATAGCGTTGTGGCAATTGGGGTTGAGGACACAGTAACGGATTATGAATATGCCAAAAACCCTACACTGCATGTGTTTGAGCTGTCTTGTGCGGAAGCCACAGTCTATAACCCAAATGGTGAGGCCGGTCTGCATGTGAGGCTGGAGAGAGTAGGGGATAGGATTTTGTTTGCAGCAAGCGAAGGTCATAAGGGCTTTGTATTATTGTTGCGGAACATGGCGGCAATATCTGATGAATTTAATTGTGAAAATAACCCATTGGGCACAACTGTATCAATTCCGGCTGGGTATATCAATGGCTCGGTAAAGGTGTAGAAATATAAGACAGGGGGTGACACATAAGTCGCCCCTGCAAAATAAATTACGTTACAATAACATTTTTTCGACAAAATGATTGACAGTACATTAATAATTTGTTAATATTTCCGTAATAACAATTTACGGGGGTCTTAACAATGAAAACTTTAGTCAAAATATCTGTCTACATAGGCTTAACATTTGTCTCTACGTTGCTGCTTTCCACAATAGCCTATGCAGATACACGCGGCACAGTAACCGGTGGTTCGGTAAATGTACGTGCCTATGCAGAAATTAATGACAGCAATCGTCTTTTTCAAGTAAACCGTGGTCATGACATAGAGATTGTAGGTGTGGACGGGGACTTCTTCCGTGCAAATATCAATGGTTACGAGAATGTATATATCGCCCGCGAATGGGTAACAATTTCGGAAACATTCGGTGTTTTGAGTTTCAATTCGCTTAATGTTTATGATCTGCCACGTGAATATGGCGGCGAACAAATTAGCACTGTTATGTACTATATGTCGTCTGTAGTGGTTGTTTCACACTATGGTGAATGGTTTGGCATAATCTACAATGGCGAGCTGGCTTTTGTAGAGCGTACTCATGTAATCGTACCTGTTTTTGTGGAACTTGAGGTCGCACGTATTCGCCTGCCTGGCAGTGCAACACTTGGGGAAGAAATTGTTGAGCTTGCGCTTGGCTATCTTGGTACTCGCTATGTATTTGGCGGTACAACGCCAGCAGGCTTCGATTGTTCGGGTTTTATGCAATATGTACTGCGCCAGTTTGATGTTAGCGTAAACCGCGTATCACGTGACCAGGCACGCAATGGCGTACAGGTAAGCCGCAGCGACTTGCAGCCTGCAGACCTTGTGTTTTTTGCAGCATCACCTGGCGGTAGCCGTATTACTCATGTAGGCATGTATATCGGAGATGGTAATTTTATCCATGCCTCAACATGGAACACGGGCGTTAGGCTTAGTAATATACACAGCGATTATCATCGCGTACGGTTTGTTACCGCACGGAGGGTGATATAGAAAACGAGAGAAGAGGATAGACGTTGAAGCCAAATGAGCAAAATACAATGCAAATAAAAACGGCAATTATCATATGGGTGTCACTTTTGATACTCGTACTTGGGACGGTTGCCGTTGTTTTATTGGTTTTTAATCGAAACAATCCGGAAGATGCATTCCCGCTTGTAGGTACAGACCCAGAAGACAGGGAGGCTCGGCAGGAGTTGTCTTCGGAGGATGATCTCGAAGACTTTGAGCCATACCTTGGCAATTTTTCATACGAGTTGGTGGTAGGTGGCGATATTGTGCTTACTGCAGCAGAGTATAATTTCTATTTTAACGACATCATGTTTATGCGGTACGATTTTTATATGAGGAATTTCAATGTTGAGCCATTTGATATTACAGAATCGCTTGAGCATCAGATGCACTGGGATGACGAAATTTCCTGGGCAGATTATTTTCACAATGCTGTAGAACAAACAATTTTGCAATATATACAGGCTGTTGCAAGCGGATATTATTTGGACAGTGATGCACGTGGTATTGTAGACGGTGTTGCAGAGTGGCTTGAGTCACTTGCTGAAGAAGAAGGTCAAACCGTTGACGAAATGGTTGGTGATGTATTTGACGGAATGACCGGAGAGATGTATCTGCGTTATGTCGAAAGAGATATACTAATTGACAGGTGGCGCGCCAGCCAAGTTGAGAGGTTAAATTTTACCGATACAGAACTTGTGGCGTTCTATGATGAAAACTGGATGGACATTAACCCGTGGGGTGAAGGTGATCGTGAAAACAGTGAGACATTGATAGACGTGCGGCATATATTGATAATGTTCCCAGTCGATGCTAGTGAAGAGGTTTTGGCAGAACACAGGCAAAGAGCACAAGAAATTTATGAGGAGTGGCAAGCTGGCGATGCTACTGAGGACAGCTTTGCTACATTAGCTGCATTGTATACAGATGATGGTGGCTCGGTACACAATGGCGGGTTGTATACTAATGTTACACAGGGCCAAATGGTTCCAGAGTTTGATGCATGGATATTTGATCCACTACGTCAGTTTGGCGATACCGACATTGTGGAAACACAGTTTGGTGCGCATATTATGTTCTTTGTGCAATCGAGCAAAGAATGGATGCTGATGGCGGAAGCCGCAAAGAGGGCGCAGGCAATGGAAAATATTTTGAATGAAATTGCTAATGAGTTTGTAGTGGAAAGACGAATAGTGTAGACTATATATCCCCCCATTGGGGGATTTTTTTTGCACTTTTTGAGATTGCCATGCATAGAATGAGTATACTATAATATGCAGAGGTGCAAAATGAATGGAATTGGCGGAGTAGTAGTGCGTGATACAGGAATAAACTCGATGCAAGTATGCGACAATATGCAAACAGCACTAAAAAGTCGTGGCGCAGACTTGTATGGTACATATATTTCGGCAGAAATGTGCTTAATACATATGGGAAGTAATAAATCTCACGTAAGCAAGCAACCGGTACGTGCGACGATGGGGCAGAAGGCATACATTCTAGTCTTTGACGGTGAACTGTACAACGCGGAGGAACTTCGTCAAGAGCTTAGCAAACTAGGTTATCGGTTTAGCGATGCAAATGACGCTGCTGTTGTTTTGCATAGTTATATGGCATGGGGTCAAAATTGCGTAGAGCAATTTAATGGCGTGTTTGCCTTTGCCATTTGGGACGAAGCCGGGTTGTTTATTGCACGAGACAGATTGGGGCTGCGGCCACTATTTTACGCTACTGGTGATTTTGGTTTTGTGTTTGCCTCTACAATAAAGGGTGTACTCTCACATCCGTCTGTTCCGGCGGAAATTGGTGATGAAGGGGTAGCTGAGCTTGTTTTAATGGGGCCGGGACGTTCGCCTGGGTTTGCACTGTTTACGCACGTACGTGAGCTTGCGCCGGGTGAATGTGCATACTACAAAGATGGGCTTTCGCTTCATACGTATTGGCGGCTAAAGGCAAAGCACCATGAAGACAGTTTTTCACAAACGGTTGAAACAGTGCGCGGCTTGTTTGCAGATTCTGTTAGGCGGCATGTAGCAAAAAGCGGGAGCATTGTTTCTTTGCTGTCTGGTGGTTTGGACTCAAGTGCGATAACTGCAATTTCGCGGATAAAAGATAGCTTTTCTGTAGACTATGTTGGTAACGAGAAATATTTTTTTGCAAATAGTCAAAAAGATGAAGACCGAGAATATGTTGAGATAATGACAGCTGCACGGGGGCTAAATCATCGTCGTATAGTTTTGGGCAGTGATGAGCTTGCCGATTCACTCACAGACGCCATGAATGCACGTGGATTTCCAGGTATGGCTGATATAGACGGCGCATTACTGCTGCTCCTGCATCGTGTTGCCGCAGCCGGCTTTGATACAGCTTTTTCTGGGGAAGGTGCGGATGAAATATTTGGAGGGTATCCGTGGTATCAGGACGAAGAATTGCTCTTTGCTGATACATTCCCTTGGGCGCGTGAGGTAGAGTATCGAGCAAGTTTTCTTGCGCCAGGGTTCTTACCGTCGCCTAAAGAATTTTTGCAAAACCGTTTCAACCGTGCTATCTCTGCAGCAAATACGCTTTATGATGATGACAAAACCGAAAAACGAGCGCGGCAAATGTATAATCTTAATCTTGGCTGGTTCATGCAAACGCTTGCATCACGAAGTGATTGTATGGCTACTGCTGCTGGCATTCGTTTACGTACACCGTTTTTAGACTATAGGTTAGTGGAATATCTGTTTAATGTGCCTTGGGCGATGAAAAACCACGATGAACGCGAAAAGGGACTGCTTCGTGAAGTGGTAAAAAACAACCTGCCGGATAAAATATTGCAACGTAGAAAGACACCATTCCCCAAAATATACACTCCTGGTTACACAAAACGAGTTCAAGACATGCTGAAAAATTTATTACACGATAAGAATGCTTTGATCTACCAAATTGTCAAAAGAGAATCATTGGAAGGGTTGTTGGCAGAAAATGATAAAAAATGGTATGGTCAGCTTATGACGTATCCGCAAACAGTTGCATATTTTTTGCAACTTAATGCATGGATGAGTGCGTACAATGTAAAAGTTACAAAAATATAGATTAAATTTGCGTTACATTATTGCGAACCTTGACGAATATGGTAGAATGTATGAAAGAATATTGAAGGGATGATACCCTATGATAGATTTTAAGAATGAGATAAATAAATATAAACCCGTGCGTACTGTAGATGAGGTTGAAGAGGGCATAAAAGACGAAGTTTTGGATATTATGGACTTGTTACAATATATTTCCACTAAAGCATCGACTAAGGATGCTGCTGTTTGATGCTTTGCCCAGATTGTAAAAACACCTTTGACCATGGCAATAATTGCCCTCATTGTCATCTTGATTTGGTGTTGTATGGTCGCGTTTTGCACCTTTCGGAAAAACTGTACAACCAAGGATTGGAGCGTTTACACGCATCGGATCTTACGCATGGAATAGAGGCTCTTACACGAGCTGTGGCAATTGACAAAAATAACGTTACAGCACGCAACCTTTTGGGGCTTGCGCTTTTTGAGGTTGGATATATTGGCGAGGCTCTAAAGCACTGGGTTATCAGTAGCTCAATACAGGAGACAGACAACCCGGCAGAGTCGTACCTTGAGGTATCTAATAAAAGCTCTCGCGCACTTGAGAAGCTTAATGATGCTATTGTAATGTACAACCAGGCACTTTCGCATATTAAGCAAAAAAGCGACGACCTCGCTATTATTCAGCTAAAAAAGGCTATAGAAAATAACCCGCGTTTTGTTGATGCACTAAACTTGCTTGCGCTCTGTTATCTTATACAAAATGATAAAGAGCGTGCTATGGGTGCTGTGGAACGCGCACTCTCTGTTGATGCGCAAAATCCAGTATCACTTGGGTATTTTAATTTGATAAACCCGAAAGGCAAAGTGACGAGGCAACCTATACAAACAAAGCGAATGTCTCGGGCTGTGGAAGTTACAAGCCCATATCGTACTGTTGGTATACAAGATAAAAAACACTCAAATTTTCATATAGCAGAAATATTGGCGTTTGTTATAGGTGGTGTTTCTGTATTTGCAATCGGTTACTTTTTGCTTTTCCCCAATTTTGAACAACAACATGCGGACGAAATTGCTGCGCTAAACCAAGCTGCGGCTGTAGTTGAAGCTACGCATAACGAAGAAATTGTGTCGATCCAAGGTGAAATGGATGACCTGGAGGCGACTATTACAGCGCAAGATATACGAATTAGCCAATTGGAGACGGCTGCCGAATTGCAAGACCGCGTTAAGCAAGTGCATTTTGCGTATTGGCAATATCAGAATGGGCAATTGCACGAAGCTATACACATTTTGGATAATTTGAATACCTCTGGTATGTCGCTAGATATCCGTAACCGTATCGAACTTATACGAGAGGGATCCTATCCGCAGCTTGCGACTTTCTATGTAAATGAAGGTCGTGAGGCGTTTAATGCTAACGATTTTTACAAAGCACTTGTTGATTTGGAGATGGCAGCACGTTTCATAGGCGATGAAATGAATAACCAGCGTCGTGACTTTATGTACATGCTTGGCACGATTTATTACAACGAGGGGCGGATGGAAAAGGCTCTTGAGTTGCTACTTGTCCTACAGGAGAACTTTTCGCAGCATAGGAGGCAGGCAGTACTTGGCATGATTAATAGAATTGAAGCACAATTATAGAATTTCAGACTTGTTTTATGCGGCAGCGTATATATGTTAAAAGGAGGAGTTTGTATGAAATCTATTTTTGACATGGATGAGAAACTTGCCGCTGTGTTGGCCTATGCGTTCATATTTTTTTCTGGCATGGTGGTTCTAGTGATGGAGAGGCACAATAAGTTTGTACGTTTTCATGCCATGCAGTCAACGTTTTGGTTCTTATTTCTTATGATAATAGCGTGGGTGCTTGGTGTTATAGCAAATTTCCCGATTATCGGCTTTATTTTAGGGTTAATTATTGCACCAGTGCAGTATGTGCTGGGTTTTGTGGCTTTTGCAAGTTGGGTCGTTCTAATGTATAAGGCATGGCAGGGTGAGACATTTAAGCTGCCAGTTATCGGTGATGTTGTATGGGCGCAGATTAATAAATAGATTCTATTATACCAGGCTTAAGCATAATCGTTATATTCTTATTGTTATACGAAACGAAGAATTTTTTGGCAGATAGGTGTGAATCCAGCACCAGTTCTGCCTTTTTTGTTTTGCCGTTTTCAAACCAGATATCTACAGTTACTCCTCCTTTCGCACGCAGTCCGGTCACGTAGCCCGAATTGAGAGCAATAGGTATGGCTGGCAAAATGTTAATTGCTCCAACTTGTGGGCATTGCAGCAATAGTTCGGCAATACCCGCTGTCGCGCCGAAATTTGAGTCAATTTGAAATGGAGGATGCGAACCGAACATGTTGGGATAGCATCCGCCTTGCCAGCCTTCGCACGGGCGCACTTGTTTTTTCAGAAATTGAAATGCACGTTCGCCGTTAAGCAGACGCGCCCATAGGTTTATGCGCCATGCAAGAGCCCAGCCAGTGCTTTCATCTCCGCGTAAATCTAGAGTACGGGCTGCGGCTGCTGCAAGTGGGGTGTTTGGCATAATTTCGTTGCCTGGGTACAGTGGGTATAGGTGAGAAGTGTGACGATGAGTTGGTTCATGCTCTGGCAACTCTTCACTCCACTCAAGCAATTCGCCATGTGAGCCAATTTTGTACTCTGGTAACCGCACAAGTGCAGCTTCTGCTTCTGCCATGAAGACCTGTTCGGTTTGTAGTATTTTACAGCAAGAAATAGCATGTTGTAGGGTTTTCTTAATAATTGCAGTAGTCATAGTTGTGGTTTTGCAAACAGAAAATGCACCTCCATCAACGACAAAATCATTTTCTGGTGAAGTGGACGGCGTGAATATAAGTGTTCCATCAATATCTTCTACTAAAACATCCAGGAAAAACTGTGCGGCATCCTTGATGATTGGAAACCCGGTATTTCGTAAAAAGTGTAAATCTTGTGTGTATTCGTAGTGCATATATGCATGGCTGGAAAGCCAGCCTGCACCAAGTGGCCAAAAAGCCCAACGTGCGCCACCTTCTATGGGTTCTACGGGGGTTGACATTGCCCATATATCAGTGTTGTGGTGTACAGTGAAACCACCTGCGTTGTAGTGGATTTTTGCAGTTTTCGCACCGGATTTACGCAAGTTTAGAATATGAGATATCAGTGGCTCGTGGCATTCCGACAGGTTTGTGACTTCTGCCGGCCAGTAGTTCATTTGTGTATTTATGTTTATTGTGTAGTTGCTGTTCCACGGTGCGTAAAAGTGGGGATTCCAAATACCTTGCAGGTTGAGTGGTTGTGAGCCTGGGCGCGAGCCTGATATCATTAAGTATCGGCCATATTGGAAAAGCAAGGCAAACAGAGCTGGGTCGTTTTCGCAAGTTTCCCAGTTTTCCAGCCGTTTGGGGGTTGACAGATGTGTTTGCCCCACGCCAAAACTGATATCAACGCGTTTGAATAGGGATTGATAATCTGCAATGTGGCGTTGTTTGAGGGTTTTGTAATTCCGTATTAGCGCGTTTTGCATATCACTTTCAGCTTGTGCGGTGTGGGAAATATTTGTGATGCCGGGTGGGGTAAATGGGTCTGAAAAATTGGTGCGACAGCAGATGCGGACGACAACATCAGAGGCATTATTTATATGAAACGTATTATTGTGCGGTATTGATGAGCCGCCGATAACTTCAAAGTTAGCGACTACTGCAAACTTAATCCCTTGTTTTTCCACGGCTTGTTCGGTATCTGCCATGCCAGACAAAACTAGAGTATTGTTGGTAGTAATGGTGTTGTTCGGTAGTTGTGATTCAAACCTTGCGATGAGGTTTAGCCGCTCGCTTGATGATAGCCTCATGACCATAACTTGGTCGGCGGCGGATACAAAACACTCGCGTGTGTATGTTATGCCATCATCTGTTATATATTCAGTGGTATGAGTTGCTGTTTCCAAACACAGTGTACGGCTATATTTTGTAACATTTGAACAGATTGGTGAAATCTCAAAAAGCAAGTCGCACATGGGCAGATAGCGTTGAGAATTTTTGGATAAGAGTTTCGTTTCAACAAGCTGTTGCGCTTCTTTATACATGCCTGCCAGAGCCAATTTTTGTGTAGCTTTGTAGTCCTCTGACGCGCCAGTAATATTGTGTTCTTGCGGGAATCCCGACCACAACGTGTCATCATTTAGTGATATTTTTTCACATTGGACGCCAGAAAAAACCATTGCACCAATGCGACCATTGCCCAGAGGTAGTGACTCTTCCCATTCTTTTGCTTCCGAGCTATACCACAACGTATTCATCGCAATAGATCCTCCAAGCTTTCACGTTCACGTATTACACGTATTGCTCCATCTGACTGTATTAAAACCTCGGCTGGACGTGGCCGGTGATTATATTGAGAAGACATTGAATATCCATACGCCCCTGCATCTAAAATGCCTAAAATATCGCCTTCGCGTAGTAGGGGGAGATAGCGATCACGGGCGATATAGTCTCCAGACTCGCATTGGTTACCTACAATGCTAACGACCTCCGACTCCTTACCAAGCGACCCATCGCGATAAATTTCGATATCGTGATGCGCATCGTATAAGGTGGTACGCGCAAATACCGAAAAGCCTATATCTGTGCCTGCATAACGGGTTTGACCACAGTTCTTCATAGCATGTACAGTACCTAGCAATACACCGCATTCTGCTACGATATACCGCCCAGGCTCAAGGATAAACGTCACAAACTTGCCATACTCGTGGGCAAAGTCATACATTAGCTTGTCTATATTTTGGCCAAGTTTGGACAAATCTAGTGCCTGCTCGCCACACTGTTTATTGTATGGTATAGCAAAGCCACCACCAAGGTCGATAAACTCTAAACCGGGAAATTGCTTGGCTATTCTCAGGAGTTCTACTACGCCTTCACTGTATAAATCACCCC
>Ga0123355_10002453_pt1 | contig 26220 bp, 21 predicted proteins | sample TergutEmb28metaG_3_FD_89872 | JGI IMG/M metagenome (GOLD analysis project Ga0123355, IMG submission 89872) | Embiratermes neotenicus P1 segment gut microbial communities from Petit-Saut dam, French Guiana - Emb289 P1 | ecosystem: Host-associated > Arthropoda: Insects > Digestive system > Gut ...
ATGACATTTCGGGATAATAACATTCAAAGCCATCTATGCCCACATCGTAAAATTGCATGGCCTTCTTTTCATACTCTGATAAATCAGGTTCTACATGGTGACATAAATGCGCAAGAACCGCATAGCCGCCAGCACCATGAATAATATCAATAACCTCTTTTGCCGAAAAATATTTATTCACCGCCGATGAAGTATACTTTGCGACAAGCTTTACATAGTTTTCCCAGTTGCGAACAATTCCCTTACTCGTTAAATAAGCTATACTGTCCCAACCACCATTTCTGCAGTTGCGTCTGTACTGTTGATATTCTTCTATCGATAGATTAGGGAAATCCGTTATCATGTTGGCAATCAATTTTTTTCCCATGTCAACATAAATACTGCGGTTGTGTTTGAGCAAATTCTGTAAGGGTTTATTGTGTATATCAAACGCATACGCAAGTATATGGTATGAGACACCATCCATATCTGCGGTAATTTCAACCCCTGGGATGATTGTGATATCATCAATTCCAACAGCATTTTCGATTTCGGCATACACATCAGTAAGCTCGTGGTCACATATGGAAATGATTGTGATATTTTTGCTTCTTGCTTTGCCTATTATTTCAACCAGGCTATGGGTCCCATCCGAATACCACGAGTGTATATGCAAGTCTACGTACATAGATTATCTCCCCATTATAGTTTAAAACTCAATCATACTAATTATTGTATCTACGACCTCTTCTAATTTATCTTGTGGTAACTGTTCTACAATAACATAAGGGCGTTTTTTCATGTCAACCGCTTTATTATGAGCGCACAAAACAACTCCTTGGGTAGTGGTTCTATCATCAAGCATCACATTCAAGGCAGTTTTACCCTGTTTTGTGGTTATAGGACAAATCGTAATAATGTTTGTCTTAGAAATGACAAAATTATTTGAGATTACAACTGCGGGCCGATACCCTGCTTGTTCACTACCAACGGAAGGATCGAAATTGATTTTTATGATACTGCCTTGCCTCACCATACTTCACCGCCTATAGGTGCCCCCCAATCAATTTCTTCATCTTCAATATAATCCGCAGGATGTTCGGCAAACAGCTCTTGAATAGTTTTTCTGGGCTCCCTTTCTTTTACTTTTGTTATAATCAGACGCTCGCCATCTGATGTAATTTCGACCAATGATTTTTCTTTTAGTTGTACGTTGTCTACAAACTCATTTGGGAAACGTATCCCTAACGAATTGCCCCAACGATTCACGCGCATAGTTCTTGTCGCCATTGCTTCACCTCTTATGTTTATTGTTTATCCATATGGTAGCTTATATGCTTCATAAAAGCAATAAGAAAATAAAAGTATAAAGCCTGCGTTTATGCCGCTTTAAACAGCTATTCACAGGCTTTTTGTTGTATTTTGTGAGCTTTGCACCCCAGGTGCAAGACTTATATTAGGCAGCTATTAACATGTGATTGTATCAAAGTTACCATCCAACCCCCGATTTCACTACAACTTTGATACAATCGCCAGAAGCTTCGTAACGCTTGATTTAGGGGCTTTTTAGTCTGTGCAATGTTTGTTTTGCTCAAAATCAACACACATATATAGCAATTTTTCATGCGATAACTACTTTATCAATGCACCCGCAATATTATGCCTACACGATACTTGCAATTGATACACCTTTCTTACGATATATAACAATGATGAGCTTTTACTTTCATATCTGATAGAGTGAAGTTCTCCGTATTGGGGTTGAGGTTTGAAATCACCAGCGGAATGCTTCATCATTCGCTACATCATAAATCACGCTTTGTAACTTTTGAATAATTATAGCTACATCATCATTATCTATTTCGGCAATCTCTCTTTTTGATATTTCTGCAAATCCCGAAACCTCGGACTTTATTCTTTTTGCAAGTTCTAAAGCCGTTTTTTCCGGCATTCCAATATGTTCATTCATTAGAACTTTGGTATACTCATCTTTTGTCATTTTTGCTATCTTAGCAAGAAATTTTATCTCATTTTCAACTGATTCATAATTATTTTCGTCGTTTGTAATATCTCTCATGTTTTGAAAAACTTCTTCGACATCATTTGCATTAATACAAGTGATGTCGTTTTCTGCCATTTTCGCAAATTCTGAAATCGCAGTTTTAATTTTTTCAGCAAGTGAAAAAGCTACTTCATTGGGTATTTCTACAGATTCACTAATTAGAATCTCGCTTCTAAGAAACTTAGAATGTTCATATACTGTCATTTTTGAAATATTTACTATATCTTCGATTACATCATCAAATTTTATAATATCTGATAATTTCACTATAATTTTTTCCAAAGAAAATAAATCACCATTAGGCTTTATAGCTTCCCAAATTTTTTGTGATTCTGCATCACCAACGAGCATAGCTTTACGAATACAGTTTTCCACCTCTTGGCGAATAATATCTTCATTTTCATTTTCTTGTTCTGCATAATCCTGAAAAAAATACTCAACTGCTTTCTTACGCATAGTAATAATAAGTTTCTTTATTTCTGCTTGATATGAATCTTGATTTTGCATTAAACTAACACCCAATTTACCTTTTGCCCAATTCGGTAAAGAGTCGCTCCATGAACCATCGAAAAGTACTGGTATGAATTTTCGTTCATTTTGAGTATTAAACAAGTCCTCGTTAATAATAGTGTTTTCATAGCCAACTCCGCCTTTATTTTCATCGGCTCTTTTTTTGTATGATGGGGTGCATATAAATAACACAAAATCACTATTATGCATAGAATTTACCATAAAACGAGCAATTCTATCGCCTAGTTCCATATCATCATCATAGATAGCATTAATGCCTTCTTTTCGTATATATTCAACAAATTTTCTTACCCGCATTTTATGCTCTGGCGAATCCCAAGAATATGAAATAAAAGCACTGATTGCCCTCTCATTTCGTTTAATCATGTTGCACATCCTTTCTAGCAATCACCATTATGTAAATCATTTCAACGCACCTTTGTAGCTTTGTATAATCTTAAAGTACAGCGCAAAAGTAAGGAGGTGCAAAAGGGTGCAAACCTGCACCCTTAAATGACTTGGTATTTACCAACGTGTTATTGTATTCACATTAACATCATTACCCCCTTGTTGACTACAACCTTGATACAAAAACTAGTAGCTGTAAACATCTTGCTTTAAAATTTTTGCCTATGTTATACATACATATTTGAATATACTAATCGTTCTTCTGCGGCACCCCAAACACAGGATACCCCGTATCATCATACCCAAATGCCTGCACACAGGTATGCCTGTCTGGGTTGTCTAGCGGGCTGCCTATGATTTCGGTATAGTCTCTTACGTGGAAGACAATTAGCGGTGTAACTCCATCTTCTGCCACGGTAAAGCTGTTGTGCCCTGGGCCGTACTTTCCGTTTTGCTCGCATGAGCCAAATACGGGCTTGTCGCTCTTTGTCCATGATTTTGCGTCTAGCAGGTCGCTGTCTGTGTTGGCGGTCAAAAGCCCAACGCAGTACTCTATCCCGGTTGCGTTGGCCGAATATGCTATAAATATCTTGTCTTTGTGCTTTAGAATTGCAGGGCCCTCGCATACAGGTATGACGCTGCATTCCCAATCATATTCTGGCTTGGCAAGCATGACTGGTTTGCTTTTGAGTGTCCATGGGTTTTCCATTTCCGCGATATAGATGTTTGAGTTGCCCCGGATATCGGGGTCTTTTTGTGCCCAGCAATAGTAGAGTTTGCTGTTGTGTTCAAAAACGGTCGCATCCAGGCAAAAGCTCTCCATCCCGGTTTGTACTTCGCCTTTTTCTACCCACTGCCCATTTGGGTCATCTGCTTCCAACACATACATGCGGTGCTGGAAAGTGCGGTGTGCATGGTGCCCCTCACGGGTATGGGCCGCGGCAAAATAGATATACCATTTGCCACGTACGTAGTGTATCTCTGGTGCCCATATAAGTTGGCTGGCCGGGCCGGATTCGTTCTTGGTCCATACAACTATGGGCTTGGCACTGGCCAGCCCAGTAATGTCATCTGCTATCCTTAGCTCTATAAGGTCAAAGGCCGGTACGCTGGCGGTAAAATAGTATTTGCCGTCTGTATGCCGGTAAATAAGCGGGTCCGCCCGCTGGGGTATAAGTGGTGTGGGGTAAATTGGTTTCATGTGTCACGTCCTTTTCTACAATAAAAGCGGGGCTGTGCAATTGCCAGCCCCACGCTTTTATAAGTTTATTGTTTATCTTTCTGGTGGTTCACCAAACATCATCCTAAAGTTGGCTATTGCACGCTCATGCTCTTGGCGGCCGGTTTCTTCCATCCTTGGCACGGCGTCAAATGCATTAATAACACCTTCGCGTATCGCGGCGCCTATGCCTATAACACCGTTCCAGTCGCCATATGCGTGTTGGTCGCGATGCCAGTCTGCAAAGCCCAAGATACCTTGGCCCCCTAGGGGTATAGGTTCACGTGAAGCTCTCATGAGGTAGTCCCATGCTGGCTCGTCTTGTGGGAACAGGTTGCGGAAGTCTGCCCATACTGTTTCACAGTTGGTAAGTGGGAAACGGTTAGGAGTTAAGAAAATTGGGTCACCAGCGGCATTTGTTAGCTCTGGGGTTATGATGTTGCGGTATGTCCAAGCATCTGTGTGGAAAGTCATCCATTTTAGCGCTTCATATGCTTCGCGTGGGTGGTTGGTTGCGGCAGAGATACCTGCAAAGTCTATAAATGCAGGGCGCCTGTTGGTTTGCGCGTCGCGGCCCATTGGTATGGCATATGGCACCATGTCTATACCACGCTCACGATAATGCTCACGTACATAGAGGTTGTTAAACGTCCATATAGCGTCCAATTGCATTGCTACACGCCCGGAAACGCCTGGCCACATATAGCGGTCGCCTGTTAGGGCTTCCCATGCGTCGTTACCGCTTACTGCGCGGTAGCCCAAACGCTCAAACTCGGCCTCCATGTTCATATAACGGGCCCACTCGTACATGTTGTAGTTTTCGCCATCCCAGCCAAACTCGGACAATGCATCGTTAAGCACAACCGGCCCCCATGTTACTAAACCTAGGAACTGGTTAAAGCCAAAGATACCCATGTCTGGCCTGGTCATGTGCGGGATAAGTGCTAACATGTCATCCCAATACCAGTCGAACGGCGGCATAGGCTCGTTGAGCAGGGTAAATACGTTCCTGTCTACATATACAAGCTGTGGCAGTACTGCCTCTGGCAAGCGCATTGCGCGCCCGTCTATTAACACATGGTCATGAAGCGAATCAAGTAGCATGTGCCTGTCTGGGTCGGCAAACCAGTAATCAGAAAAATCATAGAACCATGCGTTATTAATAGGTATTGCCAGGCTTAGGAAGCCAAACATGTCTGGCAAGTTTTGCGCGGCGGCCATAGAAACCAAAGTATCCATGTAATATGCCGTGCCGGGGATTTCTACTATGTCGATATGGATGTTGGGGTGCCTGTCTGTAAAACGGTCGGCGACATAACGTGCCAGTTCGAAGTAGTGCCATGTGCTAAAGGTAAGATGTACCTCATCTTCTGTAAGGTCGGCCAGTGTGCCGCCGGTGGTACCATCTCCGCCTCTATCACAGGCTGTGGTTAGTGCAAGCACGAAGGCCAGCACTAAGATGATCGTCAAAGCTTTGACTTTTTTCATCTTTGTTGCTCCTTTCTTTTTTAATGGGGGCGCTGCCCCCAAACCCCCGCCGCTGCGCGGGGTTAAACCCCGCTTGCTTCCTCACTGCGTTGCGGTCGCCCGCCCCAGCGTGGCGAAAGTGCTTTTCGCTTCGCTTTGCTTGCTCGCTTGCTTGGTGGATGTGCTTTGGGGTTCGCGCTTTGCGCGGTTTTTTTTGGTGTTGTCGGCTATTAATATAGCTTCTTATTCACCTGTTATCCCTGCTTTGTCTACACTTTCTACAAAGTGTCTTTGTAGGATTAAGTATAGTATGCCTAGGGGTAATATGGAAAGCATGGTTCCTGCCATGCGGATTCCCTCGTTAATGGGGTCTGGTGCCATGCCGGTGGCATCGGTTACGGCTGCGCCGTAGGATTGTGTAAATTGGGTCAGTTCTAGTAGTAGTGTTGTAAGGTTTGTGTCTCTTGTGGCGCCAAAGCCTAGAAATAGGTTAACTAGGAATGTTTCGTTCCAGTACCATACAAATGAGAATAGGACTGCTACTATTACTGCCGGTATGGCTAGGGGCATAGAGATGAAGATAAAGCTTTTTATGTGACCTGCGCCGTCTATTTCGGCTGCTTCTGTTAGCGAGGCTGGTACTTGCCTGTGGAAGTTGTAAAAGATTAGGATAAATATAGCGCTGTTAAAGCCTTGCCCCAAAATTGCCGGTACCCAGAAAGCCCTTAGGCTGCCTATAAAACCAAGGTTGGTGTATAACACAAAGGTAGGTATCATGGTAATCTGGGGTGGTATCACAAACGTAAAAATAAGTACGGCAAGCCATAGCTTTTTGAGTGGGAAGTCATAGCGCGCAAATGCATACCCAGCCATTGCGGTAGAAGTTACTTGCAATATTGTGGGTATTGCCGCTACCTGGAAGTTGGCCCACAGTGTCCTAAAATAGTCCAGTGTGATAAACGCCAACCTATAATTGAGTGTGTGTACCCTCCTTGGCACCCACCTGACAGACGAATCTAGCAAATCCTCTGGCGCCATAATGCTTATAGAAAACATATGCAATATAGGGAACAAGAATACAAAGCCAATGCTTATAAGCAACGTGTACACAATAATATTGAGTACCAGCCCGTTTTTGTCCCGGTTGCCAAAGGCAAACTTGCGTATTTTATCCTTACTGTCAAACCGGCTCAACATCTTCACCATTTATATCACCAATACCTTTTTGCCAATCTTTTTTCTGCCATTATTAGTTTTTCTTTGCGCTCGCGCAGCAGTAGCCAGCACAGGCCCAAGAGTAGCAGCACCAAAATAGAGTATAACCATGCCGCCGCAGATGCATATCCATAACCATAGTGCCCGCTGTGCATAAAGAACGCAAGCTGGGTAATTACCGGGTTTTGCCCGCCGGTTGCAAGCCACACAACGGTGTAAATCGCATTCAAAAATACCATGGGCTTGATGGCTGGGGCTGTTATTTTCCAAAAACACTCCCACCCGCTTGCACCGTCTATTTTTGCGGCCTCGTATTGCTCTGAGCTTATTTTTTGAAGTGCTGCTAAAAATATAAGTATCTGTATGCCAGAGTTCCACAAAATCATGATTAGCTGGCCAAACAACTCCACAATAGGGCCTTGCATCATAGATGGCATAAACGATAGCGCACCGGCAATAGCCGCAGTGTTAACAGCAGGTACAGTTGCCGCGCCAATACCGGCAAGTTCATTCATGACCGGCCCTGTTGCAATAATAACCGGCAAGAAAAATACCGCCCTAAACATACCCCTGGCCACAATCTTGCCGTTGAGTAATATTGCAATTATTAGCGCAAAAGATACTATAACCGGGGTCTGCAATACAGACTGTATAGTAAACGACACTATATTTTGTATAAAAAAAGTGTTTTGCAATAAATCACGATAATTTTCTAGCCCATGAGGGACAAAAAACAACCCCATAGGCGTTATGCGAATCTGGTTTAAACTGTAGCGGAAGGAGTTAATTAATGTGTACAACACCAATACAAAGAAACCCACCAGCCACGGCAATAAAAATATATAGGCATATGTCCAGTTGCGCATTGTCCGCCCAGAAATTTTCCTTTTCTTTTTAACCTTCTCAGCCATGACTCAACTCATGCCTCCTTCGATACAAAACCACCACTACTAAACCACTATTTCGTATGACATTGGGCCTATGGTTATGCCGTTAACAACAGCCTCTTCCCGGCCATAATTAAGATAAACCCATAGCCCGTTACTCCACTGTATACGCACGGTATTGTCCTGTGCATAGCGGCGTACGATGCTTGCGTCCCCTATATGCTCATGAAGATACGAAAGCTCGTGGTGATACTGGATTATCAAATCCTTGTACAAGTCAAACATAGACGAAAATATATCGTTGCGCAGTGTGTGCCTAAGAAGCGCCGCGTCTTCTGCTGTAATAAGGAACATAGGCCTTGCACCGGTTTCTACCAGGTTAAGGAAAAACCGCCGCTGGTTGGCCTGGAAATTCACATGCTCGAAATAAACAGGTATCATGCCAGACGTTGCAATAGACAAAAACGGCACATGTTTGTAGTTAAATAAGTAACCAGACCCGGTAGACGGCATTACCGTTAATGCACTGGCATACCGCCACAAGTATGCAAACGAAGTCGTAAGAGCCGGAGCTTCGTGGTGGTAGTCAAAAGCCGCGGCAGATTGCCTAAACAGTGCGGCACTGTCGGCCCGGTCAAAATACGTGCCGCCTTCGCTGTATGCAGATAAGAAGCTGGTCATACGTATTACGTCGGCCGCAAACCCGCGTGTGCCCAACTCGCTTGCCACCCTTTCGGAAAGTTCTAGCGTGCGCGTGGGGGTAGTTACCCTCATGCTGCCACCCATAAAATCTGCAGTGCGGCCATTTACCCGGCGCATGGCATTAAACGCTTCAAAGGTATTTGTTTCTATAACGATATCCAATGGATTAACAACAAGCGTAAGGGTACCGCCCAGTTCAACCACTGTATTTTGCAGCGAGTTAAGCCCGCGCTGCCCCCCAAGCGTACCAGCAGGGTTAAAGCCCCGCGTTGGAAGCGAGTATATAGAGCCCCTGGTCGTCCAACCATCAAATCTGGTATAAACCCGGTCTACACCATTAGCGGCAAGGGTATGCAAGATTTCTTCGGCCTGGGCAAAAGTTGTCATGCTCACGTTGAGCCTAAACAGGGCCCATTCGCGTTGTTCTACACCCAAGAAGTCTACTGCGGTGCGGTACTCGTCCATCTTAGCCGAAGTAAAAGCGCCTGTGTTTGTTAGGTATTCCCTATAAGCGACTGCAAGCCCGGTGTATGTGGCTTGGTCGCCGGTTACGAAAATATAGCGCATTCTAAGGTCTATACGGTTGGGGCGCTGGGTACGGGTGCTTATAAAACCTGACTGCATCCCCGTTGGCTGCTGTACTACATGTGAATACGTAAAGCGCGAGCTAATCCAGTCAAAGTCTGTACTAACCCCGTTGGGGAATGCCTCAATGGCCGCGTTTTCATATCCAGACTCAATAACGCCAAGGAAGCCAATCCCACGCCCGGTATGCACCATGCCGTACACCGGCATGATTACCGTTTGCGGCTCTATCGTAAACATGAAATTGCTAAACATAAACGGCGAGACTTCTATTTCCAGGCCTGGGTTGCTGCCAAACACTGGCTCGTTAAAGGGTGTGTTAAACCGCGATTCGTTATCTTGCAACTTGATAATCGCGCCCTGCCCGTCTGGTATAAACATATAACCTTCGTCGCCACCCATATACGAATGCCCAAGAAAGGGGAACACATAAAAAGCCCCAACGGTTACATGAGGGTCATATTCGACAATAGAAGCTTGCGGTATCTCTGCTGTAAAGCCGTCATCTTCCAACGTCACAACAAGTGTATACCCTATTTGGATATCAGGGAAAAACACCTGAGCTGAGAAACCATCTTCCCTATAATACACAGTCAGGTAACGCTCTGTATGATATAAACAAGCACGGGAAAAATGGACATTTATACCCACGATATAATCCAACGTGACACCGCTCATATACAGGCCTTGCCAAAGATGGTTGTCTGTATCGCGAGAGGTGTCTACGGTAGAGCGCATATACGCACCGCTTTGCCTGTGCTGGATAATCACACTCAAGCGCGGCTCATACAAAAACAGCAAAAAATTATCATTCTGGGCTACCAAGGTATGGCCATGCAAGGTTTGACCTGTGTGCGCAAGCAAGCTAACCGTAGCCCCTTGTGGCGGGACATACTCCGGTACTCGCCCAGCGGGCGGCTCTACGCCATCACCGCTACGGGAGCAAGCCGTAAGCACAAACAAGGCAAAGACAATTAGCAAAAAACAACGCTTGTTATTCAGCAATTCTAAACACCACCTCTCGCACAACGGAAACTACAAAATCCGCTACCTGCATAACCAGTACATACATGATAAACACCAGCAGCGCCAAGATAAGCGTTACAAAAACCGTAATAAACACAATACTAAACGTCTTGCCAAATGTATAATCGTTGAGGTTTTTAATAGCCAAAAATATCAGCACAGCCGTCCAGGTATACGCAATAAAATTAAAAAACGTAATAAAAAATGCTTCGTTGAGTGTAAGTACATTGCCCAGCGCAATCACTAGCGGCATAATTATAAACAGCGGTGCAAAGGCATATATCACACCCACAAACAAATTTTTAAAACTGGCCTCACCGTCAGAGATAGCGCTTACCAAGTAACAACATATTATAGGCAGCCCCACAACAACAATTATAAACAGCGCATCCCATACCAAGTCGTACTGCCCATCTGGCACACTCCTAAAAAGGAAACCAGAAAAATATCGGTCCAAAACGTACAATACATAAAACAAAAATAGCAGTATAAACGCAGACTTATAACTGCCTTTGTTTTCATGTTTAATGCCATATGCGGCATCGTAAGGGTTTGTAATATTTCTTAACGCAAACGTGCACTGCGAAAACAGAGTTACACCTCTGATTTTTGTAGTCACGGCTCTTACAGGCTTTAGCACCCCTACACGCCTATCTACAAACTTTATAAGGCCCCAGGCAACAATAAGCGCAAAACCCCACACCATTATTGTTGCGGTATTGTCCCGCATCCAGTCGGACCTTATCTCCCAAAAAGCATCTGAGTATCCCTCGCGGCTAAACCCACGGCGGAACGCGTCACGCGCCTGATGGTGCTCCCTGTTACGAAAATGAGCTTCGCCCAAACCTACCCCGGCATATGCAAACATAGAGTTCATGCGCATTACGTTTTGCCATGGCACCATGCTTTCCGAGTATCTTCCTTCGTTAAACAGCGTAAAAGCGGTATGCACTTCATTTACAAACTCTGTAGGTACAAGTACCTGTATTACTGCCATAAGCTCATCCAGCACAAAAATTGTCCCGTCATGCACTGCCAGGCCGGAAATAGAGCTAAACAACCCCGCACGCTGGCGGCCATCGTCGTTGCTGGCCATAAGAAAAAGTAAGTCGCCCTCTGCGGTATACTCCACTATCCAGTTGTGTGTTGCGGCAAATATATTCCCGCCTTCTGTTACTGTAACGGCTATAAAATCAGGGAAATTCCACATTGGCTCGAGATTAAGGATGTCACGCCCGGCAACGTTTAGCCGTTTTAGGGAAATATTATCGCCACGGCTTACCGTGTATATCAGTCCGCGGCTACATATTGCCACATTGGTTACTGTTATGGGTGCCACCAGTATCTGGTTTTGCCTGTCTATAAACTGGCGGAAAGCCGTCCACCAGTTGACATTGGTAATGTTAGCACCAAAGTAACCCAAAAACTCCCCGGTCCCGGTAGCAAGCTGTATGACGCCGTTGGTATTGCCCTGGCTTGCTATATACAGGTTGCCACGGCGGTCAACCACTACTTTTTGCGGCATAAACGGTGCATACCGGCCAAAAAGCGGGTGGTGAGGCCGGGTGTATGTGTCTATTAACTCACCGGTTTCGTCAAACACAAAAACCGTCTGAGCCGTGGTGTCCGCTACGTAAATAAGGCCCTCGTCGGTCCTAAACACGCCCTGTGGGGATTGCAGATACCCATAGCCTATGGTCTTGACCCATTCGCCCATTTGGGTGGCAACCAGTATCCGGCTGTTACCCGTGTCCGCGATATACAACAACCCATCTGACCCAAGGCGGATATCCTGTGGGTGAGACATTGTATATGGGCCTATCCGCGATATGGTGATATACGGCTCGTAAGCGGTTTGGGTAAGCACATACTGGTCACCAGACCGTGTAAAAGTCTGGTACGGCACAGTGGCATACACCGGCAAGAACGCCTTTACCAATAGTATCAAAACCAAAAACAAGGCCGCTAATATTTTACGCATGTCCCCACCTCCCCTACTTAAGCCCAGAGTGGGCCATTGTATTCATGACCCGGCTTTGCATTACAATAAACAGCAGCAAGTTAGGCACAAACATGATAAGCGATGCCGCTGCCGCCATCCCCTGCCCTGCTATACCACCAGCGGCGGCAAGGGTACTCATATAAAACGGTAATGTCCGTATGCTTTCTGAAGTTGTAAATAGTGCACTGGTTTCGATATTGTTCCACACCATCTGGAAGGACAATATAGCCCCCGTGGCCAACGCGGGCCGTACCATGGGTATCATTATCCCAAGGTAAATACGCCAAGCCCCCGCACCGTCTACTGTTGCGGCCTCTATCAAAGAATCGGGCACCTGGTCCATAAACTGCTTAATAAGAAAGACAATAACAGGTGTAGCAACTATGGGCAAAATATGCGCGAAATAAGTGTTTTCGATACCTATGGCTGCCACGGTCATATATCTTGGTATCTGAAGCGCTACAGGCACAAACATCAGCGCCAAATTATTTATGGTAAACAGCGCAATCTTCCCGCGAAAATGCATCTTAGACAGCGCAAACCCGGCCATAGATGCCGTAACAACAGTGCTAAACACAACTGCCAAAGTCACAACCACAGAGTTAAATACATACCGCGAAACCGGCACCGTAGCCCCCGCAGCCACACGAAACAGCGCATTAAAGTTTTCCATTGTTGGCCGATATACAAGAAACCGCGGCGGGAACATAAACAGCTCATCCATAGGCTTAAACGCATGGAATATAATAAACACAATGGGTGCCGCCATAAAAATGGCCAACGGAATCAAGTATAAGTACAGCGGTATCTGGTTTTTCGCAAAACCCTTAGGATTCGTTTTAGTCATGTTAACACCTCATCCAGGAACTCTATATTCATCGCAAGCAGTGAAAAATGGCTACGCCATTTTCCACGTTAACACCTCATCCAGGAACTCTATATTCATCGCAAGCAGTGAAATGCCTAATCATCTTTAAACAACTTGCGGCTGGTGGCAGAAAACCCATAAATAATGCCAAGCAGCACCACAGAAACCGCCGAGGCAAATCCCATCTCAAATCGTATAAAGCCGTAATCTTCTATATGGTTTACCATCAACTGCGCGGCGTAATGCGGCGTTGGGTTGCTTAGTGTAAGCACAACGCCAATAGTCCCGGCCTGGAAGGCACCAACTATACTCATGACCGCAGCAAACAACATCTGGGGCTTCATAGACGGTATAGTCACATAAAATACTTCCTGTAGCCTAGATTTTACCCCGTCTATACTGGCGGCTTCATACAACTCGGGGTTAACATTAAGCACCCCGGCAAGCATGGCAAGGAAGCCAACACCCATACTGCTCCAAAGCGCAACAACTATAACAATAGGCATTATGAATGTTGCGTTTGCCAAGAAATTAATAGGGTCTGTGATAAACCCCCAGTTAAGCAAAAAAGCATTAAGATGACCTTGCGGGTTGCCTAAAAATATAATGCGCCACACAACCCCAATAGCAACACCGGTCGTCAAAGACGGCGAAAACATTAGTAGCGCCATAACAGTCCGCGGCCCCTTAGAAAGCTGCGAGAGGGACCATGCAACAAAAAACGCCAATGCAAAGCCGCCCGGCCCCACAATCATAGAGAATATAATCGTGTTGGGCAGTACATGCTGCAAAAATATTAAGTCTTGGGTAAACAAGTTTACATAGTTAAGTAACCCCACAAACTGCGGCCGCTGTATAGCGTCAAAGTTTGTAAAAGACAGGCCAACAGCTATAGCAACCGGCACAACAATAAAAACAAAAAACAATATCAAGTAGGGAGCCAAGAACAGATACGGCGAGCCTTTTCTATACATATCCTCAATCCTCCCATATTACGCTGGCATTGGGCGTTACAAAGGGGCGTACTTCTTCGCCGCCGCGTGTAAACCCAAACTCCTCCAGCTTACGTTCAACTTCACGGTCTATTCGTATGACGGCAATGTCCATTGCGCGCCGTGGGTTCATCCCGTTTATTACTACAGCGTTAAAGGCATTAGAAAGCTCACGCTCTACCATGTATGTGCCGGGCACCCATGGCACCTCTACCATATATTGTGTTTGGCGAAGTATTACTTCCCTATGCTCGCCAGGGATGGGCAGTTGTGTGAAGGCAGATGTGTTTGCAGAGTTCCACAAGAATGTCGTCCCGTACAGCGCAACCAAGCTTGTGGCGTAGTTGCCTTGCACATCGTCACTACTCCACCAATCCAAGAACCTCCAAGCTTCGGCCTGTCTATCACTGCAAGCAAATATAATACTGGAGGTATCGCCGCCGGTGGTGTACCTGCTTACAGTCCCGTCTGGCTGTACAAGCCCCGGAAATGGTGCAATACCCCATAGTCCTTCCAGCTCCGGCGCGGCGTTCATTAGCAGGTTGTACGTGCCCACATCTGCAATACCAATAGGCAGAGTGCCCGTCCTAAACTCCTGATAAAAACCAGGGAAAGGTACTTCTATGGGCATATTAAACACCGTAAACAAGTCCGTCATAAACGTAAACCCTTCAAGGCTGGCTTCGGAATCTAGCATAGACGGGCCTATCGTATCCCCAAAAAAGCCGCCGCCTCTTTGCAATATAAGTGGCATTGTCCCAGGAAATACACGCATAGCAGGCATACCGGCCGTTGGGAAAAAGAAGTTCATGCTCCGGCGCTGCAACTCGGGCAAGATGGCAATTACCTCGTCCATGTTGTCCGGCACAGGTATCCCAAGCTGCTCAAAAATATCCCGCCTGTAAAACATTACCCAAAAGTTAATAGTCTCGGGCAGTGCGTACACGCCGCCTTCCACTATCCCCGGCACAAACAACCCTTCCGGGAAACGGGTTGCTACATCTCTAAAATTATCAAACTGGCGCAAATCCGCAAGGGCGCCGCGTATATTCAAATATGAAGGCATTACATAGTGCACACTTAGTCCAACATCCGGCGCGTTGCCGGCAGCCGCGGCAAGTGCAAAACGGTTCATCTCCGGCATTATAGATATGTCTACTTGGATGCCGGTAGCCGGTGTAAACTCCGCGTCTACCATCTGCTGTGCAAGCTCCACAAACGGGCGCGGGCGGGCCATCCACACCTGAAGTACTTCGTCATTACTACGCCCGGCTTCAAACTCCCTGCGCGTAAAAGACAAAAAGAAACGGCGGATAGACTCAACAACACGTGTAAACAGCCCCGGGCGGGAAGGAAGCTCCGCGTCTGCCTGGAAAATAACAATACGGTCTATGCTTACGCTGTTATTGTCCATATCTTGTAAGACTTGTGCCAAGAAGCGTGTAACGCTATATGGCGCACCAGAAAGTTCATTTAAGCGGCGCGGCAAATCATGAGGCCGCTCTGCCAAAGACTCTAGGGAGGACTTGGCCACGCCCAACCCAGCAAATACAGATGATACACGCCCGTTGCTGTATCCCAGCGTTATATCCAGGGCGCGGTCGGCCATATCTGCCCAGCTATTCAACGTACCGCCCACATCCGGAAGGAACTCTTCAAGGCGGAAGTTTCTATGCCTGTCTGGTGACGCACCGCCGGTAAGGCGTGTGATTTCGGTTCTATAATCAGTTATTTCTCTTAGCATGGTGTCAACCAGTGCGTATACTTCACTTAGCGGCTCTATTTGGATAATAACGCTTACGGTATGTGTGCCCTGTTCAAACCAAAACGTCTGGTTTGCGCCGCTTGGAGCCGGTACTGTCATAGTCGTGAAAGTGCTGGAGTGTTGCAACTGTACTGCCCTAGCTGCCTGGGTTGGCACTTCCCCGTTGACCAAGATGTCAATAAATACAGGAAAGTCCGTTTTCGCGGACTGGCGGTACATAAAGCCAATGTAGTACCAACCGCTTGCAGGGATTTCTACCTGCCAGTCCACCCTGTCGCCAGGGCGCGTAAAAGAGCCGCCACCCATAAGGTTAAGGAGGCGGCGCTCTGCAGAGTATGGGTACAACACAGGGGTATACTCCCCAGCAGCACGTATAGAAGCTGAGTTAGCAGAAAAAAAATCCTGCCCGCCAATTACCGCAATATTGGTACCGGCAGCGTTTGCGGGCGTATATGCAGGTATCACTCTTGGTAAACGCAGGACTACATCATAGATGCTTAGATATCCATCGTTAGAGCGGAAGTTTAATGTATAAGTATTGGCCGTAAATTCGAATGTCAGCGGAAGGGACCTCATATGAGCAGAGTCTTGAAGGGGCTTGGATATGATACCATCATAAGCCGTGGGCATTGCCGGGATTTGATTATCATACCGGTCAACATTGGGCTCGCTTCGTATCCACAAAGACTCAAAATTAAGCCTACGCATCTCTGGCATGGTAACCTCACCGTTAATGGTAAGGGTAGCCTCTGTCGCGCGCATTTGCCGTGGGTCGGTCCTGTAATACACCCAAATTTCATATTCGCCAGTAGCAGGGGCGGTAACAGTAAACTCTACATACTCACCAGATGTGATACTGTTACCAGACATATAAAGTAAGCGTGTACGGTCACTGTCTGCATATACCAGCACCCCAAAAGCCAAAACTACTATGCAAAGCAGCAACCCTGCAACAAACTTTTTCATCTTACAACCTCCCGACCCAACACAAATATCTCGGACATACGCACAGGGATATTGTCCCTATTCGGATATATAGTAACAGTAACATAATCGGTCTTACGCGGCTCAAATGCCGCAATCGCTGCCGCGCCTGGGGTTGGTGGGGACTCTATAACATCTTCCATACCCGCACCACCTACAGACTCTACTCGCACTTGTATAGGTGCCGCACCCAGCCCCACACCGGGGAAGGCCATAATCGCGGTTACGTATATAGGTGCATCCCACCTCAATGTGATGGTTTGTGGGCCTCTATCATCGCTTACCCAGTCCCTATCCGGGGCCCCAGGGTCAAACCCTATAGCGCCGTCTGTCAGCAAGTGCTCTAGGTGTCGTGCACTACTGGCTTCTACTGTGGCTTCCATAGCCATATTGCGGAAGCCGTCCTCTGTAGAAGGCATTGGCATTTGGCTGGCACTTGGCCCATTTATGAAAAGCGTACCGTCATCCCTAAAGCCCATGCGGTCTATTTGCATTTGGCGGTTGCCGCTTGGGCTTAGCACGTTGGTGTGGGTGTGATATACCGCAAACATCTCCCGCCCGTCCCGGGAGCGCACCACGCTATGGTGCCCAGGGCCAGAAACATGCGCCCAACCAGGGTGGGCACGCAATATTGGGTTATTTTCGGATTTTACAAATGGCCCAAGCGGGCTGTCAGATACCGCATAGCCAACGCCATACTCCCTACTGGCAAAATAGTTTGCAGAATACATAAGGTAATACAACCCACCGTGTTTTATCACCCAAGGGCCTTCGTTCCAGCGCCATGTACCGTGCGCTTCCCATGGTTGGGTCGGGCGTATTAGGAAGGTTGGTTCGCCCACCACACTCAACAAATCATCTGCAAGTTGTACTACATAAATATGACTTTCATGGATACCATCTACCACGTTTTCGGAACAATCACGCGCAAAGTACAAATACACAGTCCCACAATCGTCTATAAACGGGTGGCCATCTATAGCCGCCCAACCAAAGTCAAAAAGAGGTTCCCCCAACGCGTCTACAAAAGGCCCAACCGGGCTATCACTTACCGCCACACCCTTGCGAAGGGTAGCGCCCACACGCCACCGGGCAGAAAAGAACATATAATACCGCCCATTGTGGAAGATTACCTCCGGCGCCCAAAAGTCCCCAATACCCCAGTGAAAACTGTCTGGCTGGAACACAACGCCCAAACGCGTCCAGTTAACCATGTCCGGTGAGCGCCAGCCCGTGAAGCTTCCCCCACCAGATGTAGCATACATATAGTAATGTCCGTCACCGGACAACAATACAAAAGGGTCGCCTATTTGGGTGATGCCCATAGGATTAGTATAAAACAAGGCAGAAGCCTCCCGTCCGGTTAGCATTATCAGGGGTTCGCGGGGTTCCCTGGCGGGTTGGTTAGCGCAAGCGCTTATAAACAATGCAATAATCACGCCGGTAACAGCGGCTATGCACAGCCTTTTCATGAGGTTTACCGTGGGTGCGCATTCAATACGCGTATCTTTGCCAAGTCACACTTAGGGGTACGGTCATATGTCAAAAGCCCGTTAATTTCCTGCTCTACATCTGTAAGCTGGGTATAGCAAAAACCATGTAGGGTATCAGATGCAAATATCGCGTCCATTACGCGTGCATAATCTTCCAAAAGTTGTTCTTCTGATTGCGCAGTGGTATAGCCCCAACCGGCAGTACCATCTACCTTGTATGCAATGCCGCCGTATTCTGTTAACAAGATAGGCTCGCCTTCATATTCAAACCCACCTACAAGCAACTCACGTGCGGCAGCCCTTGATTTTAGCAGGTTTTCTAATGTTGAAAGGTCTTTTTTGTATCTGGCATATTTGGCTGTCTCGTCTTTGTGGCCGTGGTTGTAGTTGTGTAGGGCCAAGATATCTGTTTTTGTCATTTCCCAACCATCGTTGGAGATTACAAGCCTGGTAGGGTCTAGAGACTTTACAAGATAGTACAGCCCCAGGGTATGGTCTTGCTCTTGCTTGCTAAAGCGCACATTGGGCACACCCCAGCTTTCGTTAATAGGTACCCATGTCACTATGCATGGGTGGTTATAATCCCGCTTAATAATCTCTATCCATTCCTTGTAAAGGCGTGCGGCGGCAGTCTCGCTAAAGCATGGGGATGCAGCACACTCGCCCCACACAAGAAAGCCCATTTTATCTGCCCAGTATAGGAAGCGCGGGTCTTCTACTTTTTGGTGTTTACGGCAACCGTTGAAGCCCATTTCTTTTGCAAGTTGTATGTCTTTTTTCAAATCCTCGTCGCTTGGGGCAGTTAGCAGCCCTTCTGGCCAGTAGCCTTGGTCAAGTACTAATTTCTGATAATATGGCCTGTTGTTTAAGTAGACTTTTCCGTTTTCTGTGTGGACTTTGCGCAGTCCAAAGTAGCTTTTAACATGATCTTGCGAAGTAGGCGTTTGAAGGGATAAATCTACATCAAACAAGTTAGGATGCTCCGGTGACCAGGCCATCCCACCATGGTGGAATGCAGTGCGGAAGATCTTCTTATTAAACAGGTCAAACTCTAGCCTTATATGCGACTCATTAACGGTATAGCTATTTTTAACTACGAGTTCGCCTTTGTACTTGATTTCTGTAACAAAATCTGCGTTTTTGTAGTCACCTGCAACCACGGCTTCTACTACAACTGTACCCTTATCTATGTCTGAGGTGAAACGCACATCCTCGATATGAGTTTTTTCCACCGCTTCCAGCCACACGGTCTGCCATATACCTGTGGTTGGGGTATACCATATACCTGCAGATTTTTCTTCCCAAAATTGTTTGCCTCTTGGGATGGTTTCGTCTTTTAATGGGTCATACACGCGCAGGGTTAGTGACTGCTCACCCTTGGCAGCCAAGTATGGGGTAATATCAAAGCAAAATGCAGTATGTCCACCTTCGTGGGTGCCTACCATTGTGCCGTTTATATACACCCACGCCTGATAGTCTACTGCGCCAAAGTGCAAAATAATCTGTTTACCGGCCATCTCACTTGGGATGTTAAACTTGCGATGATACCAGCACCAATCGGATATATCTTTGCATTCTACTTGGCTAAGCTTGGCCTGATACGCAAAAGGGACTTGTATTTTCTCGGGCAAATTAGGATTATCAAACCATTTTTCGCTCATACCAATATTGGACTTATCCAACGAAAAATCCCACTCACCATTAAGATTTAACCATAAGTCGCGGACAAATTGTGGACGTGGGTACTCTGGCCTATACATGTTGCTCATATGTATTACCACCTTTGGCATAGTATTTTGGTCATTTTTCGCAGTATACTGTGGGGTAATGCGATAGTAAAGTGTTCTATGACAGAAAAGGTGGACTAATCCAAGATTATTACGTAATAATGGTCAAAATTGCTTGCGGCTTTTTTTGTTATAGATAGAATACACAAAGGGAAGATGCGTGCGCACATATAACATGTGGATTTTGGCTGTATTAAGGTTTATAGCACTATTGTTTACCCATAATGAGCAGATTGGATTATAAAATGAAAAAGATATTAATGTTTGCTGTTCCTTCTATTATATTAGTAGCTTTGGCTGTATTGGCGTTAATACAATTTAGAAGTGGCAATGAATCGCATATGCGTGGTGAGGTTGTACTGGATGAAAGCATTGCCCCGCCAGTATTTTCACATGAGTCTGGGTTTTACCAAGACGAATTTTTCCTGACACTTAGCGGGGCCGGTGCAAACCAGACTATCCGCTTTACCTTAGATGGCAGCGAGCCTACGGCCAACTCCCCGGCATTTACAAGGCCTATCCGTATATACTCACCTACCCCCACGCGCTACAACAACCCCATGACCTTGGGCGTACGTCCTGGCCCGGCACCAAGGATGTACTACAACGGCATGGTAGTCAGGGCCAGGATATTTGACGGCTACAGCGCGGCCTCGCATGTCACAACCCAATCCTTTTTTGTGGAAAGGGATGTAGACGGCCGGTCGCGGGGCGATTTTAATATGCGAGTGGTGTCTATATCCATCCAACCAGAATATTTTGCCGGCAGCGCTGGCATGTACCAAAACTTTAATATGGATATAAGGCACATATCTTATGTAGAGGTATTTTACCCGGACGGGTCACCGCTTCTTTCCCAAAACGCAGAGCTACGTGTAGCTGGCAACTGGTCACGCCGCGAAATGAAAAAGTCCCTACGCCTCAATTTTAACCGTGGCGGCGGCGTTGTAGATAACATTGACCTTATCCCCGACACAAGACAGGGCTTTCACGCACCACTTGAACCGGTAAGCATGTTTAGGCATGTGACGCTACGCACAGCTGACTTGCATGTAACCACAATCCGCGAAGCCCTAGCAGACAGGATATCCGAGCCCTTGCGCCTAGACAATCAAAATGCAATCCCAGCGGCAGTGTTTATAAACGGCGAATTTTGGGGCATTTACTGCTTGCGCGAGCACAGGAGTAGCCGTACCTTTATTGCGGCGCGCTACCCAGGCATAAGCGAAAACTCCGTTACGATTTTAGACTTTGCATGGAACACAAGAAACTCTGGCGACCATAGCAACTGCAACAGCCGAGCATGCCAACACTTTGCCAATACCCCGGAGCAGATATATCCGCTCAACCCTTGTTTGGAAGGCACACATGAACCTGACGGCCCTTTTGGCCCATGGCTGGACGCACTTGGCCGCCTTCCCAGGCAGCACCCTATATTTAGGGCTGGGCTTTCCGAAGGCCAAGACCATGGGTTAGCAAATAGGTCATGGATGCGGATGTACAACGCCGTAACCGGTGGACGTGTATATTGCGATAGTTGCATGAACGCCACAATAATGCCGCGAAATTGCGACCAATGCCGCTATGGGCTACAAATGTCATATCAGGCGGATTTTGATGCAGCAATGGAGTTTGCATGTTTTGACAATCTTATAGACAATTTTATTGTGTATTACCACTTCGACAATTGGGATTGGCCTGGCAATAACAAAGTCGCCTGGCAAACAAACACTGTTTACCCTGGTATCACCGGCGGGGATGGTAAGTGGCGCTTTATTGTCCACGACTTTGACAATGCATTCTGGCAGCCAAGGCGCAACATGATGAATGTTTTCACCACCCCAGGCACCAACCACGGCGCAGGGACAGGGGGCGTACCCTCTACCAGGGTACCGTATTATCACGACAACCAACCTATATGGGCCGTAACATTTTGGCGCAACCTCATGGAAAACAAAAGTTTTAGAAACACATTAGCCGCCAGATACGCCACATACAACGGGACAGTCTTCGCGCCAGCCAGGGTAAACCATCTTGTTAACCAACTAGTAGCGGAGCGCGAAGCGGACATAGGAAGTGACTTTTACCGCTGGAATATGCACGGCGGCAGTGTAACAGGAAGTGTTGACAACTGGCGGCGCGCAGTTAATCATCTACGGTACTTTGGCCGCGAACGCGGCGGCTATGGTCTAGAGCACATGCGGCTGTACTTTAACCGTACAGACAGGCCCAACCTAGGGCTTGACTTACCCAGTGCGCTGCTAAATATACGCTGGCGAACAGATACCACCATGGGCTTTTTTGATATAGCTGGTGCACAAATAAGGCCCGACTTATTCGAACGAGATGGAGCTTTCACTTTTGACATTAACAACTTCCATGGCAACTATATCTGGGGGCTGCCCATAGAGGTCACGGCTCGGCCATTAGAAGGGTATAGGTTTTCACACTTCGAAGTGACAGGGGTAATAGAAATGACAGCTACCCAAAACCCAATGGTCATTGATGTCTCGGGAATTGCGCCACCATCCGGTATAAGCGGCATGGTAGTGGTAGCGGTGTTTGAAGCAGATTAGACAAGTAGTCCCCCTGTGAATAGCCACAGGGGGCTTTTTATGTTATAAATTACAAGATAAAATTACACGATTGCGAGGGATTCCATGATTAATTTAGACAATTATTTAACAGAATGGACAGAAAAAATACGCCATACCATAGGAAGTGAAAAAGTGTTACTAGCCACATCAGGCGGGGTTGATTCGTCTGTATGTGCGGCACTGCTTTCTAAAGCTGTACCCGGGCAATTGATATGTGTTTTTGTAGACCATGGCTTTATGCGCCTCAACGAAAGCAACGAAGTAGAGGCAGCGTTTTCGGACAAACCAGTGCACTTTATCCGCATAAACGGCGAAGACCGCTTCCTAGCAAAAATAAAAGGCGTGGCTGACCCAGAAACCAAACGCAAGCTCATTGGCGAAGAATTTATACACGTATTTGAAGAAGAAGCAAAAAAACTAGGGCATATACCCTTTCTGGCCCAGGGCACAATTAGCCTTGACATAGTCGAGTCCAAAAACATAAAAGGCGCCACAATAAAAAGCCACCACAACGTAGGCGGCCTGCCAGAACTTATGGATTTTACAGGCATAATAGAGCCACTTTCGGGGCTCAACAAAGCCCAAGTGCGAGCACTTGGCCAAAAACTGGGACTACCCACAGCATTTGTAAACCGCCAACCTTTCCCAGGTCCAGGGCTGGCCATACGAGTCATTGGCGAAGTAACGAAAGCAAAGCTTGACACCTTACGCCACGCCGATGCCATACTACGCGAAGAAATTGATACCTTAGACAAAAAACCAGACCAATATTTTGCTGTGCTTACAGATACTTGCGCTGTTGGTGTAAAAGATGATACACGAACCTATGACCCAGTTATCGCCATAAGAGCGGTTAGTACTGTGGACTATATGCACTGCGAATATACCCCGTTACCACATGAACTGCTAGGGCGCATTTCTCGTAGGATTACCGGGGAAATATCTTGTGTTAGTAGGGTTGTTTTTGATGTTACTTCTAAACCGCCTTCTACTATTGAGTGGGAGTAAACAAACCTAAGTAAAGAATGTTGATTTTACTGGGTTTGTAGCCTGTCGATAACTGCCGTGGCAACAATTTGGCAACATTGCTTATAAATCCATATGAAAGAGCTAACTGGTTTTGAATGCCGGTTAGCTCTTTTTTTGTTGTTATTCTTATTTTTGTACTATGGGTTCAATGGCTGCGCCGGAAACGGGGAGCAGGGAAAACCACCCTACACCCCGTTTCCGCTCCGCTCATTGTATCCATAGAACCGCTTACGCTAGTTTGCGGCGGTCGGTAGCTATTAAAACCGTGGGCGTTGCCCACACCCAGCTTCATCCAAAGAGCGGAATGAATTGACACAAGATAACTTTTATGCATAATATATATCTATGAGGGGATTATATGCATGACATTTATTTTTACGAAGATAAAGACGGTAACAGCCCAGTATTTGAATATATAGAAGCCTTGTCGAAACGCACGGACAAGGACGGTCGTATAAACCTTGCAAAAATCCAAGACTATATGAGGGTATTGCGTGAGTACGGCAAATCAGCCGGAGAGCCTTACATGAAGCATTTGGACGACGATATATGGGAACTTAGGCCAATAAGAGGAAGAATATTTTTTGCTAGTTGGCTAGGAAACGATTTTATATTACTTCACCATTTCCAGTTTATGAAAACCAATAAAACGCCGAAAAGTGAAATAGAAAAGGCAAAGCGAAACCTATATGACATTAGGGAAAGGAGCGGACAACAATGAAAAAATGGAGTGACGTTGAAAAGGAACTTTTCACCGCCGAAGAAATAAGAGAGAGCAGGTTAAGAGTAGCAATAATCGGAGAGCTTATAAAAGCACGAAATGAACAAAAAATATCACAGCGGGAACTTGAACAACTAAGCGGGGTTAAGCAACCCGTGATTTCCCGTATGGAAGCAGGGGAAACTAGTCCGCAACTTGATACTATTTTGAGGGTATTAGCACCTTTAGGGAAAACTCTCTATGTCGGAGATTTACAAGAAGCGTAAAACACGGGAGTTATAATGATAGAGACAACCAGAGAGCAGGTGGAGTTATGCAAGCAGTAAAAGCATATTACAACGGTGACACATTTACACCCTTTAAGCCAGTTAAAATCCCAAAAGGGAGTCATGCGATTGTTACAATACTTGACTTTCCAATTAACGACGCTTCCAATCATAGCGAACTTGATGATGTGAGCATCAGACAAATTGAGGCAATGCGCCAGTTCATTACAGAGAGCGATAATTGCAATGAACCAATCCCCGAATTTGAACGCATAAAACTTCGCGAGGTTGAGATATGATATATGCGCTAGATACAAACATTATTTCCTTCATCATAAAGGGGAATGAGGCTGTGCGAGAGCGATATTTCGATGTGGTTTCTAAAGGAGTATACTGCGTTATTCCTTTAATGGTGTATTATGAGGTTAAGCGTGGGTTAAAGGCTAATAATGCAGGGAATAGACTGCGCTCGTTTGAGAATATTTGCTCAGCACTTGGAATCATTAACCTCACATCGGAAGATATGGATGTTGCCGCAAATATTTATGCCGAACGTAAAGCAGTAGGCAGATTAGTTGATGACGGGGATTTGCTTATAGCGGCTCAATGCATAAACAATGGCTATATTCTTGTTACAAATAATGCAAAACATTTTCATGATATATTTGGGCTTGAAATTATTGACTGGACACAATAGCCTATACTTCTCACAACCATGATTGCTGGACTTTCCGTGAAACTCACCAAGGAACTGATAAATGGCTTTTATGTAATTGTCGAAGCTAAGGGAGGTTTTTTTGTGGCTACAATAGTAACGGTGACAAATTGTCTGGCGGGTGCGGGCGTTTGCGGGGGTTGCGCAGCAATAGTACGCTTTTGTGGAAGTGATTGATTTGTAGGGTTAAACGCCTTGAGGTTCAAATCCTCAAACCCCCGTTTATTTTATTGATAACAAAAAATCATCAAACGACGACTAAATGGAATAATAGGTACTCATAACACATTAAAACAACCAAATACTAATCTAATATGCTTAGTATTTATATTGGCTGGCCGAGTGAGAATGATAATACGAATAAAATGAATAATCCAACAAAATGCCTATAATAGAGAGGATATGCGTGATGCAAAATGTTAATTTAGCAATCCCCAATGATGTGATGTATGAAGTTAAAGCATTGCCGAGGCAAGATGCAGGAACAAACGAAAAAATTCAAACATATTTAGCTATTGGATTATTTGTTTCAAAAGCAGTTAGTTTGGCTAAGGCCGCAGAGTTGGCAGGACAAACCCTGCTGGAATTCATGGGAATTCTTAAATTTCTTGGAATTCCTGCTGTTATGTATACAGAAGAAATGCTGGAAGACGACATTGCATTTGCAGATAGGGTGTTGTAAATGGAGATTGTAATAAATTCCAGTCCGCTTATATTTCTCGAAGGCATCGGAAGGTTGGCCACACTTAATAACTTATTCTCGAAAGTGCATATTCCCTGCGCCGTGCTAGATGAAGTAAAGGGTCTAAATCTAAACCATATATCATATTCACAGATATATATTACAAACAAGCAATTAGCAATGGGTTTGCTCGGAGGTTTACATCTCGGTGAAGTAGAGGTTATGGTTGGCGCTATAGAAAATAGCGTTCAGAATGTTG
>Ga0123355_10002454_pt1 | contig 26220 bp, 18 predicted proteins | sample TergutEmb28metaG_3_FD_89872 | JGI IMG/M metagenome (GOLD analysis project Ga0123355, IMG submission 89872) | Embiratermes neotenicus P1 segment gut microbial communities from Petit-Saut dam, French Guiana - Emb289 P1 | ecosystem: Host-associated > Arthropoda: Insects > Digestive system > Gut ...
AAATTAAAAAGAGAAAAAAACAAACAAGCCCGTGGGTCAGCTAACCCCCTGAGCCCCCCCTTTGTTTTTTTTTTTTTTTTTTTGTATATTATTTAAAGACATCATCAACTTCTATGATCAAATAGCACTGGTGATAGATAAAGCAGTATGGAATGATACTGGCCAGTGCCACTTTGCACACCACAAATCACATATAATTGAACCTGACCCTCCATAGTGACAGGTTGGAAACTAAGTATATGAGCTAAGGCATGACCAAGTTCCCTCTGTCACTCACAACATTATCCTATGGGATCTGCTTCATATTTGCCTCCACCTCAAACACTGATTTCCTCACTACTGTTATGGCAGAAGAAGAACATGAAATGTGATGGAACCATAATTTTAGTCCTTAACCACAGCACAGTTGAGGTGCAAGTCCCTTATATTATAATGTCTCCACAACCATTCTTCCCAGCATTAGGCCTGTTTCACCTCTTAAGGGTAACACGTGAAGTTGTTCTACTCCACTGATCCTTTACCTCAGCATGAGATGCAAGCTGAGTGGTCAGATTCATGCTCCAGCTGCTATGTCCCCTGGCATAAACCTCCAGCACTCAGTGGACAGGAGGCAGGGTGGGCTGCAAGAGCTGTACAAGATATTTGGAGCATAGAAGAGCCTCTTGTCCCTCCCACGAAACTAACCCCGACCCTCTAGCCTGCAGCCCAATCACTACTGTGAATATGCTTGCCCTCTTATAGGTGTTACTTAATTACTTACTTACTCCATGGAGCAGAGTCCTTCTTGAGAAGCTAACCAGTAGTTCTCAACTAGTCAAGAAATTCCCCACATTTTATGGAACCCGAAGGTTCATTACCACATTCACAAATGCCCGCCACCTGTCCCTATCCTCTGCCAGCTCGATCCAGTCCATGCCCCCACATCCCACTTCCTGAAGATCTATCTTAATATTATCCTCCCATCTATGCCTGGGTCTCCCAAGTGGTCTATTTCCCTCAGGTTACCCCACCAAAACCCTGTATACACCTCTCCCCTCCCCCATACATGCCACATGCCCCACCCATCTCATTCTTCTCGAATTGATCATCCGAAAAATATCAGGCGAGCCTTACAGATCTTCTAGGTGTGACAGAACATATTCTTTCTTTCTTTCCCTCCTTCCTTCCTTCTCTCTAAAGGTATTCCTAAGCAACTATTCCCTCAACCTAAAATTGATGTAAATCACCACAGCCGACAGGATATACCAGAAATGCTACATAACAAATTTATCTACATGCATGATGAGCCTTCAATTTTCCTGAAAATATCTTACCACAATGTGCTTAAACCTTTGACGCCGGAATTTAGTGGCTGTTCGGCTATTTAAAGGGCTCACTGCGTGGCCACTTTAGTGGCTGTTCGGCTATTTAAAGGGCCCACTGCATGGCCACTTTAGTGGCCGTTTAGCATTAAAGGGTTAATTAATGCTGTGTGCAATAATAGGACAACCTCCTCTTTTTCAAAGTATAAACTGGAAAAGAAAAAAATTCTTGCCTTATATTTGGGTAAATACAGTACGCACATCTGCAAGAATACACTATATTTACCCAAATGCAAGACGACTCTAATCTAAGTTGACCCTCCCACATCAAACATGTCTGTCATGGGAAAATGTATTTATACAAATCTAAGACAACCCTCCCCCAAAAATAGTACATCTGCTAAGAAGAAATATTTTACCATTAACTGCATACACTTAGTACACAAAGCATTCTATTCACCGTTACCAGTTACTGTCACTGTCTCCATCTTCACTGTCAGTGCCTTCATCTTCCTCACACTCTGCTAACACTCCACAACATATCTTCATCAGTTCCATCCACTACATTGCATATACAGCACTTCTTAAAACCTTTTACAGTCATTTCTGGTGAGTTGTGCTGCCATGCTGTTGTGATCCACATCATCTAAATAATACATTCATACTTCCTGGTTTATAAACTACTTGAACCAATGAATAACTACAATTTTCTCCACAGATGGTGTTAGTAGTGTTAAGAATTTTAAAGGCACGTGTTCTGGATTTTTGTGTTGTGTCTGTGGTCTGACCAGTCCAGTTCATAGTTCTTTTTATGGTTTTTAATTTGTGGATTGGTCCAGGTTTTATTTTTGGGTCTTGTAGTCAATTTTTAATTTTTCAAGATTCATTTTCGTGTTCCTACCCTTGGACCAGATCTGTTCTGAGGCACATAACTTAACAAGTTCCCTCTTTCTATGGTCACTAGTGAGTGAGAACAGCTCTATCTAAGGTGTCCATAAGGTCACAAGGCGCCTGAAGACAGAAACAGAGCTGGCTTCCAAAATGTCATGGTTACTTTAAAAATTAGACGATGAATGAAGTATAAAAAAGGACAAAATCCAAAAAAGAAGACACTGTCTTAACTTTTGACATGTTGTGTTCTGCCTTTTTGTCTCCACACCAAAATCTGGCAATATGTGCCCTTGTTCGGCTCCACAATATCCAGTTCAAAGTGGGCCAGTATGGTGCTTCACACATAAATTTAAGATGACCTCCCATATATAAGCACCAAATTTAAGGAAGAACCTTGTCTTGCATTCAAATAAACAGGGTATGTACATGGAATAAACACAAGGAACATTTACAATGTATATCTGCTGCACCAACATCTGGTGCTGTGGTTGAGAATAAGAGGAGCTGTAAATATACCACCATTACTAGCCTTCATAGCATGGAGAGGGACAACTTTATTTTATACCTTTATCTGATGCAAGATAGAATGAAACTTGGGTACATGTTGTGGCGTGCTCTGTGTGTGTGAGAAGTTGAATCAGTGTAAGCTACAAACACAACTCACTACATTTCTGCTTTCCTAGTCATTCCTGTGTGACACAATATTCTGTCAATGGTACAACAACCTGATGTTACTGAAAACTGTGCAGGTCCACGTCACCAGTCACACATCCACATGCACACAGCACCACACAGTCTGCACTCACCTCATGCTGCACCAGTGTTTTCCTGGTCTTCAGCGCTACAAAGAAGAGCAGCTCAGCCAGCAACACACAAGCCACCACATTCTTATGTATAGAGTTGGAGTTCGTTTCAACACCACGTATCAGTACAAGAATCAGAAGAGCTGCTAAGAGCATCGTCAGTGCCAGGCAAAATGCTCCATAGGTCACAATGTCTTCAGATACACTAGGATCAGGAATATACTGCCAGACAGAAAAAAACAAACAGTAAGTGTTGCTATGACAAAGAGCCTCTTAAGTCAATTAACCCTCCAGTGACACTGGTATTTAAGTTGAATTATTGCACAGAAAACAGAAGTTTTAAATTTAAGGTACCCTAAAGTAGAGTGCATAGATGTCAGCATTGGATTAGCCATCCTTTGATAAATTATGAACCATCACTTCCATGCTAAATGTTCTTTGTTACCCACCAAACTCAGCCTACTCCACTACTGCAAACTGAAGCAGCTACATGCAGTTCTCATTCTGCCCCTTCAGTTGGAAAACAAGTTTGAATCTATTGGCAAGTTCTTTTGTGCAATAACCATAAAATAACACAGAAATGTAATTCATAGACTGTTTACGCTAGGTACAGAATTTTGTGTAGCAATTATTATGCAGTGTTTAATTTTGCATTACTTATGATTTGATTGCACCACATTGCATCACTAGCTGACTGTGCCTCAGGCTGATGCAATGCTAGGAACCTGGTAACTGGAAAGATCCAGTTACGTCACTCGTGCCAGCGCATTCTGGAGCTAGCGTGGCGTTAGTTCTCGGGAGAAGGGCTCCGCATACACATGCGTTACTACAGACTCATGTGTGCATTCAATCCTCATAGGGAGGTTTATAATTATAACGTGTGCTTATTTCGTCCTCAAAGGGAGGTTTAAAATACAAAACGTGTGCGTATTAGTTCTCACCAGACGGGCTCCGCGTACTGACGCATTACTATAGACTCATGTGTACATTCAGTCCTCATAGAGAGGTTTATAATCATAACGTGTGCTTATTTCGTCCTCATAGGGACGCCTACATTACAAATGTGTGCGTAACGGTTATCAGAAAGAGGCTCCACAATACAAACATGTGCGTATTAGTTCTAGGAGATAGAATTTATCTATACGCAGTGCACAGTACTACTGGATCCAACAAGGATTTATAAGTGACATTTAATAGTGTAACTTATTTCCAAGATAGTAACAGAAACAGTGGTATTCAGAGATATTACTATATGAAGACTATTAATAGTAAATCATATTATTCTGCTTTGTTATACAATAAATTTAATTGCTTTAACCAGCCACATTCAGAACAGATTTGTTCATCCTTATTGTGTACGAACCAGAGCGTACATAGACAATCAGAGAGACAGCACAAGTGCACAAATTAGGATGATCACATTTCCACATTTCACATCTGACTCCACACAGCATGAGTCCTTTAGAATCTAGCAGCTCCTCAGCTAGCCACAAAATTCCTTGCATTTTGTAACACTGAAAGTTTCATGACCACATTCATGTATCCTGTGCCAAATCAATCCAGTACTCATTGTCCTATCTTATTCCTTTAAGTATCACCTAAACATTATAATCCCATATACATGGACTGGGACAGCATAGTTGGTAAAGGGGCTGGCTACGGGCTGGACAGTTGTCAGATTGTAGTGGAAGTGAGATTTTCCACACTCATCCAGACTGGCCCTGGGGCCCAGCCAGCCTCCTACTGAATGGGTACTGGGTCCCCTTCCCAAGAATAAAGTGGCTAGGGCGTGCTGTTTACCGCCCACCACCAACTAGTACTGAGGTGAAAGAAAGAGTAGAGCCATATTTCTCCTCCTCCTCTGAGCCTTCATTGGCCTGTTCAAGGACAAACTTTACTTTTTATCTTTTACTCTCATACACACCTAGGTCTTCCAAACAGGCTCTTTCCTTCAGGTTTCCTGCCAAAACTGTGTACGCATTTCTCTTCTTCCCAGTATGTGTCAGATGCCCCATCCCACTCATCCTCCTTTGTTTAATCACCCAGATAATATTTGGTGAAGAGGAGAGATTATGAAGTTACCCATTTTCATATAGTACCCTATATTAAACACACTGTGTTCAAAGCTTCAATTGATGCAGCCTATATCTGAACAAAATGCCCAACAAACAATAGTTCATATTCCAGTCTGTTGTGTTACAACACCACAGTGTGGTTCTAGAACAACACAGAGCCTCCACTTAACTTATATTCTAAAACCAGATATATGTTTCTGCAAAATTTTGGTAGTGATATACTGGACTACTGTAACAAAGTCTCATCACAAGACATCTCACACCCTGTGAATGCAACTGCCATAACCTTAATTAAAACTGGATACCTGCATGTCAACCAGGTCTACCAAAACAGCAAATGTCGACAGATGGTTGCAGGTACAGTTGACTAGGAATGGTTTTGTGACAGACACATGCCAGTTGTCAGACACTTCTGTCTGACAGCCTGCTCGAGACCATTCTCCAAAACTGCCAACAAAACATGGAAATTCAGTATGAGATGACACTGTGTACACTATAGACGGGTCAAATTGAAATGCCATCCCAGTCTTACAGGCAACATAAAAATGCATAATGTAAAGGAAATTGGCATTCAACAACAACGACTAGGACACGGTTGTGACTGGGTCTTCTGTACATTGTTAGGAATGGGTCTGACAATGGCTTACGGAGTGAGTCAAAAGATGTACTGCAGTACACGGATGTTTGACACGTTTCTGCAAAGTGTTGTGGTAGACTTGAATTGTGTCTCATTTTAACCTTAAATGGACATCTGTTTTACAGATTCCGTAGAGCAGTACGCTAAGCTGTGTCAGTAGCCAGTACTGACAACAGCTTAAAGTGGCAATCCATGTAGTGAATCTACCAAATATGACCAGAACACTGAGGGAAGCTGCTGCTGGACTTGAAATCATTTAATGACATAATCACTGCAAATTGTGACTGCCAAATATTTCAAATGCTGTCACCAATATGAAGAACAAACACTTCTCTGCTCAACAAGAATGCTTGTCCCCATGTGAGCTACTGAGTTCAGGACAAACTAAATGCCATGTGATAGCAGGGGCTCAAACATCCTACATTCAGCTTGCAATAATTGCAGTGTGACATTCATATCTCTGGAGCATACATTCATGTTGGACAGTGAAGTGCAGGAGGCTGTGGTGCAGTGGTTCAGGCACCAGCCAAAGGAATTCTTTGCAGACTGCACACACTTATTTCTAAGTGCCTGCAGAAATTATTTTAATTGTTGCAATAGCTTCACCCATGTACATTTACACATGGGTTTCAATTTATATGGCTGATATTTCTACAATTAGATATCTGTGAATGTGGATGGGTCTCGAGGGATAAGACTTTATCATAGCCGAACAAACATACAGACTAGTCTTGTGGCTCATGACATTGTGTAGTCTCAGAGCTGGGTACTAGCATTTACAGGAAACTCCAGCCTCCTTTTCCCCCAAAGATGGAGGCAGCATGTTCATCTAAGACACTGGTAACAACCTTCAAGACTACATGGAAGCTAACCCAGATGATCAGTCTTAGTCTTCAAACTGTAGCAACACTATTTTCAAACAAAGTATACACACCCCCTGGCAGTGCTCCAGTGGACACACTGAGGGTTGGATCTTGGTGACAGTGGTTGGAGGTCGCTATGTAACCAGAGACGCAGCAGCACCGGTACAGGCAAAGGACCAGCATCTGTCAGCAGCTTGTACTTCTTTGAATCTAAAAAAAACATTTATTGCTATTGAAGTTATATTGCTGAAACAGATGAATCTCAGTACTGCAAAACACAACACAATGGCTGCCAACTGGAAACTAAAGATAGCCAGTGAATACATCTAATTTGTGACTGAAGCACCACCAGCTGCAGATGTCAGGGCATTTTCCTTTCAAACTAGCTTTTATATCCCTTAACCCTTCAATGCCAGAATTAATCCCTCCAAGCAATGCTGCCTGCCGAGATTTTTTACTGGGGATTTTAAATGTTATTGCTTACTCTTAGAAAAAAAAAGCATATCCCATACACTTTTCCTTCAAATTTGATGAAATAAAATTTTGCACTTTGCTTATGAATTGGTTAATCTGGGAAAAAATGATCACCTATTTTTATAATAAATTTATGCCTGTGAATCGCAAGCATTACATAAAATGTGGTGTAAATAGTTCATTACCCAAATAATTCTGGCTGCTGCAGAAGGTCTGTGGCGCTGTGGATCACTGTTTTATCATGACACACAAAGAGGGTGATATATTACCAATGTACTTTGGTGTGATATTCTTCGAAACAAGGCACCACGCACAGGCCCACATCACATATGGCGCACTTATGCAATGTGCCCTTTCTTTGGCCGCAAGAAGAACACAGGCAGCAGTGCAGTTGGGTTGATGATTTCACTGGCCAATGTTTGTTATGGTGACTTCTGCTAAGCCTTGCTACTGCTGTTGTTGTTGCTCTTCTTCTTCTTCCTCAAAATAGTCTTCAACATCGCTAGCCTCAGCATCTGATTCCAAGTCAGTGTCAGCAACCAGAATGTCACTGATGGCTTCCTCCTCAAGCTTTATTTTATTTTATTTTTTTTTTGTCGTTGCTCAATACCCACAATCATCTGCCTTGTTTAGACTACTATGTATGACTGGGAACAGTTGCAGAAATGTAATACCAATCAGATATGAACATTTTCTACAGTGACAGCAAAACAGATCTAAAACTACGATGTGACTACTGCATAAAACTCCATCTATTCGAGGGTGCCCAAGATGTTGTTACTAGACTGACGGCTGTTATGTTGCATGTCACTACCCCACAACCCCTACAGATTACCGCAGCACTACAAGAGGCATGTCTGTGGGCCCTCCTGTAGCTGTCAACATCAATTTTTTGAATATCTCCAATTTTTGAGTATTAGTTTTGTCTGAATTATATGGGTACAGTACGCCAATGACAATCTTTCTGATCAACAACTAGAGTTTGTTTCATAGGCCAGCATTGATATTTCAACCCACAGTGAACCCCAGTGCAAGCTTTAAACAAAGCTATCAGTGTCTAAATCATATTAGTCAGCTGGGACAAAATGTGCAGTTACAGTGTGTTGACTTATAAATCGGGGTATGTGGAGGGGTTCAGAAGGTGCAGGGGGTACATTCTGGTGCCATAAAGAAACCCTGACCTTCATGGGTCCTGCTGCTTAGCAAGCCACAGCAGTTTATCAAATAGGAGTGAACAAATTTCCTCCAAACTTCGATACACTTTGCGACGTCTTTATAAGTCACTTGGTAATTTAAAGGGCTCACTGTACTTCATCCTTAGAAGTTGTTTGGCATTAAAGGGTTAATAAACTGTGACCATGAAAGACAACCACTAAAAATGAAACACTGAGTAAAGAAAAGACAAAGAAATGTTTTAAACATTGTTCATAAAATTCAAATTGCCCAGAAAATAGACACATGTGCCAATCACAATAGACACTATGGAAACTTTACACTGTTACAGCAGAGTTACCTCGACATAAACTGCCTGATAAAAGTACTTCCACTGTGCATGATTTCAGGCTTCTGCCACAAGGTAAAAGAGTCTGCGCTCTTCTGGATTCTTGTGCAGTGTGAAATGGTAGTTTGTTACCGAAGTTTCATGAAACCTACACTTGACTCTTGAAGATGGAACCCACAGTTTGTCCCAAAATGTTGCTAACAAACTGCCATTCTATGCTGCATAAAAATCCCAGAACAGCATAGATCTCACCTCCTATCACTGTATTCAGCTCTACTACAAAAATGAATGAAATCAAATACAAACAACAAGCACCTGCAATGTCATTCACTGAATCAAAACCTGTGCCTCCTTAAAGGTTTTAAATAGTCTAAAATATGCACATGCTTGTGCTGTATCTCCAGATTTTAAGAATATTTTAAACTCTTTATATCCACAATGTCCAACACACAGGCTGCTGTCCACACTGCTGGGCTACTGCCATTACAAAGTGAACTAGGAACAGCCATCATGCAGCAGCAGCACAACACAATATTCACAGCATCTCCAGCTACAATTTCTACTGATAACCCTTCAACTGGACCTTCACTAATATCATCACCCCAAAGTGACACTACACAATCACAGACTGAATATAAGAAGCCATGAATGTGAGAAGATCTAAAGAGAAGCTCAAGTTGTTACAGACAAGTAGGATGCAGCAATGTTGACTGAAGCATACGTACAATCACAAGACAAGCCATGCTGTAATCATGGAAACCTGGTATTGGTGGAAACAAAATCATCACCAAACCAATCAAGCAATCATTCACTCACATGTGCACTACCTTAGGCAGACAGGACTACATATGAAATATGTATGACCTAAGACACCAAAACATCAATTGCATGCTCCTACAAACATTTCTACAGCACCTTCATCAACTTCTCTCTCATCTACTGGTACGAGAATGGCCAAGGATATGACTGGTGATCCAACATGAAGTGCAACACCCCAACGTCGGCTGACAGTCTCATCATAGCGTTCTGGCAAGAGGAAACCAGCCATTCTGTACTGAGCATAACTAAGTACAGCTCTGCCACTGCTTTGCAAACTGTGCTTTGTGGTCAGTTCACCTGAAAAATTTACAACAGTGAAGGTACAATATCCAAGAACAAATTCCAAGAAGGAAGTCTACCACTTTGGTATCCCACATCTACTACAACACTCAGATCAAATCCGTAAACTAACAGATTCTTAGTATCCCAGTTGGATGGGACACTATGGTAAAATCTGCAAATTAATGGACTCTTGGCATCCCAAGTTCACTGCAACACTAAGATCTAATATGTAAGCCAATGGACCCTTAGAATTTGCTGGAACTCTCAGATTAAATCTATAAAATTTCAAATGTTCAGAGAAAAATCAGTGGTTGCATGTGCAATGATTGTCTATATAAGATTTAAACTACACAAAAATTGATGCACTGAAGGTTGAAAAACATAAATGTGACATTTAAAAATTTTGTTTCATTTTTAAGAAGAGTTTTATCCATCTTCACTGGTTTGAACCATTGATGATGAAGGTGACATGTGCCTTCAAACTATCAGAAACCAATAAAAATAGAGTTCACATGTTCCTTTAAATCATCAGAAACATCTAAAGATAAAAATGGCATGTTCCTTCCAAACAATGGAACCACTTACTCAGTGACACATTACATCCCAGACCACCAGAATCCACTACACTATTTTCTCTTGTTTAAATTTCATATAAATAAATAATTATTCATATAAAACTTGTAAAGCTTCATGTTACACATATAATAATTATTTCTTCAGTCAGATGGATACTTTCTTAAAGATAATTTCCACCTGTGTCTAATATGGAGGCCTTGTGCATTCTCCCACTAACAACACTGTGCAACATACCACATTCTAACCAACACTCCAGTCTTCTTCTCTCAATGAGCATAAAAAAAGGGTGTGATGGCGTAAGTCTGCTGGGTAAGAGGTTCATTTTCTCTGTCAGTCAACTTCTTTCTACCTCTTACTTTTCCTCCCAACCTCCCAGCCAGTACAAGGCCCCTTGACTACTACCCCCATGTATCACCATCCACTACATACAAGAACCATATGCAACATGTAACATGCACCTTTTCCCTGCATGACTATTCTTCTTTATCTGTTTTATCCCAAAGAAGGTGGCATTTGAGTCCCTCAAAATATTGCAGGAATTATCCTGCCAAATAACACAGCATCATGTACAACCAGCCTTGAATTTTCAGCAACATTGCTCTCAAAGTTTCAAATATCACAGTAAACAAAAGTCTGATTTGAAGTTCGGACTGACATTTAAGACCTAGTCTTCAGTTCGAATATTTCAGTGTGCACACACGTCATTTCTCTTACCTTGTTGCAAGGACTTGATACCTAAGAGATGCAAAGGGACTAGAATTCTTGAGTTGACATCAAACTTGTCTCTGTCCAGCAGGTAGTTATTATATTTTGGAAATACAACCATTGGGCTGTTCTGAACTACTCCAGTGAAAGGTTTGGATCCCATTCCTAATTGTGTAGGTGCAGACAGCTGCAGACACAAAAACAATTGGTTATTACAACAGTATGCAACATATAACATCCCAGTCAGCACACCTCTGTTGGCACATGTCTGGACAGAAAGGCTCTTCTGCTCACCTGGACAGCAGGCTGGAGAAACTGGGAGGTATCCGGTAACACAATTCGTTCCCCAGAGATGTCTGGTCCAGCTACTACAGCCAACACATCTTTATTGGCTGATTCATAACCAAACAAACTCTCTGATGTCACAACATCCAACCCCAACACTGCAAGCACAACAAAATAAAAATGCTAGGAATTCACGCCAAAACACATGAACAACAAAAGTGTGTGTTCGAGCAATGCTGTGAATGGAAAAGCAGCACACCAGAGGCACAGGACAGGCATGGAGGTATATCTCCATGTACTGTAGGCCTTGGCATCAGATGCAGGAAAGTAATCAGCTTCACATTACAAATTTTAACCCAAAACTAGGAGACTTCAAAGCCCCCAAACAGCTTCCACCACTAAGGTAACCTGATGTCACATGAGCACCTCCCTCAAAAGAAACTGAACTTGCAATGCTGTCTTCACTTTAAACCATGCACAAATGTAATTTCTTAAAATGCACATTACATTTCAGGTAACATTATTCTTGTTCATGTCATGAAGGCCTATAAGGGAATAGAGGTATAGCTCCACTCATTCATAACCTCTTCACTACATAGAAATAAGTGTGGTTAGCTTCACACTCTGGCCACTTTATTCTCAGGGAGAGAGTTCCAGGTGCCAATTCAGTATAACCCAGGGTGGGTCCCAAACCAGTCTGAACATTTGGAAGACGGATCTCTTGTTCCTGCCCAGAACTGACGCTAAGCTCAAATCATCCACCGGTACCCTAGACACTACAACGGCTCAGCTGTTCCACAATATGGTAGGTAATATTTCATTACATTCTTATATGAGCTATTTTCAGTAAACAATACCATACCAACATAAGCCCATACTCAACTGTGACACCTCTATGGGAATTGTACTGTATATACATGGCTGTGACCAAACATTTTAGACTACATATGTTTTAACACACTGTGCAAGCAAAAAGAAATTTTATGAGTCAGATAACAACACAAAAGAAAGATATCCAGTAATTTTGATAACACTACAAACCACAGCCAGCAATTAAGTGTTACTCTTCTGCATGTACAACAAAAAAAAAAGTGTCTGATAATACCACAAAATAAAAACATCAATTTCTAGTTACATTACAAAGTTAGTTATGTTAGTTTATGTAGTTACATTACTATATGAAGAAAAAATCTGGTTTGATTTGATAATATTCAGGAACATCAATTTTCAGTCACAGAGCAATGATCACTATTCTAAATTATCTCCACCCTTCTATATGTGCAATTCTGCGAGTCTCTAAAGAGAATTTTTTGCTGCTCTAACAATTTCATCATGTCCCCTACGCAGACAGCTGTGTACTGCACAACTGTACTGTATCGCACAGTATCTGCAAACATTTTAATGACTGCAGTGGTGTAATGGTTGATAATCAGGCATATGTTGATATGGCAACTTTTCTTCAAAATGACTCATATAATAAGATCCTGAAGTTGGCACACCTTCAGTGGGACACTCTGTAATGGGGGTTCTGGATACTCTGATAATTTCCATGATCTGCCTGCCTTCAATCAAAATATCTTTCCCACTTTTTTAAACATATGTAATTTGTGCAATTAAACAATCTCCCAAGCCAGCTAGCTAAGTGGTTATAAAATGTGTAGGTGCAACTTGGTGTCTCACATTAAGGGAAGAACAGAGGCTGAGGACATTTGAGAAAAGAGTGCTTAGGTAGATAGCTGGGCCTAAGGGAAAGGCATAAAGCCTGGAGAAAACTGCATAATGAGGAACTTCATGATATGTACTCTACAACAAACATCATTCAGGTCATCCAATCAAGGGCACTGTGATGGGCAAGGCATGTTGCATGTATAGGGCAAAACACAAATGCACACAAGATTTCAGTGGGGAAGCCTGAAAGAAAGAGACCACTTGGAAGACAAAGGCACAGATAGGAGAATATTAACATGGATACTAAAGCAATATGAAGGGACAGTGTGTACTGGATTCATCTGGCTCAGGAGAGGGGCAAGTGAGGGCTGTTTTAAATGTGGTAATGAGCTTCAAATTCCTTAAAAGCAAAGAATTTCTTGCCCAGCTGAGGAACTACTAGCTCAACCAGAAAGACTCTGCTCTTCACTAATTATTCAGGTTACACTTTCATCCACAGCAGAAATCTGGTATCAGTTCCTTGCAGTGGCAATGGTATCTATCAGGACGCAACACTGTGTGCACAATACACTATGGAACCTCTAAAGCCTTGACACTCCAAATTTCTAAAGATGTTCTCACCCATATTGTCTGCTACAACTTCAAATGGACTGGTGTACGTATCCTCCTGGCTCTGAGCAAGTGTTGTAATGTATCTGTTAAATGACAACACTAGATCTTCAGCCGTTTCTCCAGTCAGCTCTGTAACCCTGTGCCAATGGTCCCTGTACTTGGTATCAAGAATTGCACTCCCTGTTTGCACCAAGTTCTGTAAATCAACAAACACAACACACAGGTGCTGTAGAGTTACTAAACATGCATTTGGTATAGATCAATGCAACTATATCAATGATAACAAAAACACTGACACTGCACATGAATCAAACACCATAATTACTGCTCCCCCATTCTATAATGCACTTCCCTCAAAAGAAACTGTATAAAGTAAACAAATCATGACATACCTGAATGTAATCCTTGTCTTGACTGTGTGTAAGGTTGAGTCCCCTCTGTCCATGTTCATATGTCATAAGTTCCCTCAGAAGCTCTTGTGATATTAGCAAATCAGCACCATGCAGTATTGCAGTGAAATTGGTGGCTCTGCGCAAATCTGATGCTACTTTCACTGCTACAAATGTTGTCACATGCAGGTCTCCTGTTTCAAGCTGACCAAGCTGATAAAATCAAAGATCAAAACAAAGAAGATTCTGAAACATATTTCTTGAATACTGAAAGGAAGATCATATGTCAACAACCTGCTTTTACCACAAACTAGGATATACAGTTGTAATATCAAAGTTCCCATATTGAAATTTTATTTCTGTTTGTATCCAATTCCCTGTGTTGAAGTACAAATGATAAGTCACAACTGATATTACCAAAACGACACACGGCATTCATATAAATATATATGTATACAAGGGGGCGGTACAAAAGTAATGCCTTTTTTTTTAGAAACTATAATTACAATTATGAAATTCACATGTATCATGGTACAGTCTTCACATGTATCATGGTACAGCCTTCACATGTATCATGGTACAGCCTTCACATGTATCATGGTACAGCCTTCACACATCATGGTACAGTCTTCACGTGTATAATGGCACAGCCTTCACATGTGTCATGGTACAGCCTTCACATGTATCACAGTACAGCCTTCACATGTGTCATGGTACAGCCTTCACATGTATCATGGTACAGCCTTCACATGTATCATGGTACAGCCTTCACATGTGTCATGGTACAGTCTTCACATATATAATGGCACAGCCTTCACATGTGTCATGGTACAGCCTTCACATGTGTCATGGTACAGCATTCACATGTATCGTGGTACAGTCTTCACATGTATAATGGCACAGCCTTCACACGTGTCATGGTACAGCCTTCACATGTGTCATGGTACAGCCTTCACATGTATCACGGTACAGCCTTCACATGTATCATGGTACAGCCTTCACATGTGTCATGGTACAGCCTTCACGTGTGTCATGGTACAGCCTTCACATGTGTCATGGTACAGCCTTCACATGTATCATGGTACAGCCTTCACATGTATCACAGTACAGCCTAGTATACACTTCCACATCTGCTATTTTGCACTGCTACTGTGTTGAATGCATGGACTGACTGGAGCCCAGATGATTCTGGTGAAGGTGGAAAGTGCTGCGATCTGGTGGTAAAGTAAAAATCTGTAACTGATGCCACATTCAAAATCTTAAAAAAAAAATAGCTGGCATTATTTTTGTACCAACCTTCATAGCTGGAATAGGGCAGACAGTATAGTGACTTTGCTGCAAGCTGAACAAACCAGATTTCAATTCCTGGCAGCAGTAAAAGGTTTTTTACGCACACAAGCACTTGCATGCATTGACGCACACATACACACACACACAAACAAGCACGTGCACAATGCTTCACATTAAATTTCCAACTGTATTTCCCTGTCTAGACTGGCATTTTTATTGAAGGGTAGTGCACATTCATGGAAACAGAATCACTACCAATAATGAACACAACATCTTCACAGACATAAAGTTTGCATATTGTAACTGACAGGTCCGTAGGTTTAACAACTAACAGCGTTTATTGTCACTACAGTTCAAACAATTACAACAGTCAGTAATTAAAACAAAACACAAAAATTTCAAGAATCACTGTCAACAGATTACCCTGCACTTGTACACTCAGTGCTCCAGGTTCATAGCTCTAACCACAGTTTGCTCAGTTCTGTTGTCTACTGATACTCACAGCACTCACACCGGTCTCAAACACAGTACTGCACAGATTCACTTACCCACTCACTCCACACTGTACAGTTCCACAGTCACAATCTCCCTTCACTCTGCCTTCCACACTCACTCTTAGCTAACAACTCACTGACTTGCCATGACAAGACTGTCCATCTCTTGCTATCTGCTGGCTTTATATAATGCTTACTGCACGCCTCAGACTTACTTTGTTGTTCTAGTCAGTGCTGGATATCCCCAGAATGTTCTATCTCCTTTAAGTACAGGAGGGTTCTGGCATACCGGCAGCCTTAATGTCAGAGGCTTCGCCGGTCATCACACTACTAGGCACTGTTGCCCTTTGTTACAATATGTTCCCCAATCCTCTTCTTTGCAAACACCAGCTACTTACTGCATACCACTTTCAAATATAATACCCAGATGCTCTAATCATAAGTGACTTCTGGATATATGTACAAAACACTCCCTGATAATAAGTGAATTTAAATTTCACCTGGCTCTATTGGTTTATGAGGAGTTTGTTAAATCTGTGACAGATGTCACTATCATACATATTACTCTGAGCAGTGGCAAATCCTGATACAGAAGTCAGGTCTCATGGAAAGGTAAGCAGTGCCTTCCAATTACCATTCTGCTAGACCTGACCTCCATTGTACAATTCACCACTGCCAGTTAGCAGCAGGCTTTATGTGCACTAGGTGGCAAATTACTAAGAATATAATAGCTCATAATCTTTGAATTTAAAAAATCAGAGCTCTCATTTTAAAGGCACTTATATAAATCGAATACCTGTGTGTATTTGCACAGGGTCCTTAACTTACCTGAAATACTGTTTGCAACTTACTGCTGCCACTCTTTGTGCATGTGAAAGTGTTCAGATGAGTCAGTTGTGTTAATCAAATAAGTAAGCCAACAGGAAGTGGCAAGTGGTAGTTACGAGATAACATAACGATGCTACACAAGGCCTGATAGTAGCTTAAAATACAATTTACTGTGTTGTAATAAATGCTGTATTGTATTGTCTGAACTATCCTTCTCTTTGATTTACATCACACATCATGGAAGGTCTCGTACAAAGATTTACAAGTAAAATCCATCACACAGGGCTTATTTTACACCAAAGCCTCTGCCTACTCTCTCAAAAGCACTTCCCTGCTGTGTCACCAAGCTAGACAGAAACAAAGATCCCAGGTTGAACCCTTCAGTGCCAGCATCTGTGCACTCTGCAGAGTAACTGCATTTTATGGCACTTCAAATTGAAACCTCCTCAGAAGTTAAACCTTGACCCAAGCCTCATACAATGGTTAAAAATGTGCTCTAGCATGGGCTACAGATGAGTATGGAGCAATGGCAGAATTATTATTAGTATGGGAAAAGTGAAGAACCCCCCAGAAAATCTACTCCAATTGCCACAAATCTCATATTATCCCACCCAAAGTTAAACCAAAGACTCCAGAGTAAAAAGTCATCACCTGATCTCCTGTTGTTTTGGTCTTCTTTTGTTTATTGAGGTTTTCAAACAATAATTTATGACATTAATTAGCATACACTACAACTTACAACTTTCCGCAGATCTAGGAATGGATCAGATGTGCAATTGAAGAGATCTGGTTCCTGCCAGCCACCAAGTGTTTCATCACACGCTCTTGATGCTTTGCCTTGAGAGTGGCTTGGACATGATTCTAATGCAATCTTTCCAAATGGTGTACGTTCCCACCATAATCCATGTGAGAAACTGCGAGGACAACCATCATACACAACTGCCAATAGAAAACAACAAGATGGACAATGAATGTATAACATAAAACTGAGGTGCATTCAAATAACTACTGTTGCAGTGGAAGAGCAGTAAGTATTAAATATTATCAGTGTGTGTCCACATTCTTGCTTTAGTTATTTGGCACACAACTCACATCTTTCCTCATTACATTATTTGTCATCTGTGGCACATGTCACTCTACCATATTTTTCCACATTATCTTATAAAGGGTAGGATTTTTGGGAAAACATTTTTGAATATAAGATGCGTGTTTTGATTTTCTCCACAACTTTCTTCTGAAACATTTCTCATTCTAAGAAGAATTAAGCGAGACATTACCATAAATATATACAGGTCTTCACACAAAGTGCCCATTATTCCTGTAAAAGTTTAATAAAACTTCAATTTTCCTGGTAGATAGTCAAAAAATTCTCAAATATCAAAATTCATGAAAATCCGTCCAGAGGGAGCCAGACTGTTACATGTAGACTGACAGACAGACATGCAGAAAGCAGGAAGACAGATAGACAGACATGACAAAGCTAATAGTCACTTTTTGCAAGTTTGAAAACATGCCTAAAAAGAAACTGCACTGGAGTTATCAAGAGTTTCAGGAAAAACAAATATGGAGGTAATGAAGAGTAGTGTCTCACCCTCACAACCACGCAGAGTAACCTCAGCATATGGATTGGGGCAGGAGTCACACCGCCGACCAATGACACCACTCCGACAGCGACACTGTCCTGTAACTGGGTCACACTGGTTGCCATATGATCCAGTGGCATAGCACTCACAGTCAAAGCAGTAGTCTGTGTCAGGGGGTTGAAAGTGGTTCTCCTGCAAAAAATGTTGTACAACTGACATAGGATGTGAAGTGAGGTGTTCACTTGGCCTGTGTGCAGGATGAAACACCAAGCAGTCTTGTACATGGTCAACACAGTTCCAGAGGGTGAGTGCTAACAATTTCAATAGCACTATATTACCTGCAAACACCGCGAACCACTCACCCACTTACACACCATTACATCCCAGAAGACTAACGCACCTTCAATTTAGGGTCAGTCAATGGTCACTGATCACAAGTTAATGAACAGTTCACAGCTGCACACTCTCTTGATCATCCTCACGATCATCAAGTCCGTCTATGAATCTTTTGAACCGTTCCAAGACACACATATGTGATAAGAGCTTCATTTCCAAAACAGTATCAACATTTTGTGGGTTTATAAAGTTGCTTTCCTGAGTTTTAAATAAAACTTGCTGTTTGCTTACTGCTTCATGACACACACACAGACACACAAAACTCATGTGCAGGCCTGCCACGGATAAACTTGCTTGTCTTAATCCCCGCCACTCCTCACATAAACTTATAGAAACTGGCTACATTTGTTGTATGCACCAAACCATATTTGCATGATAGCATTAATCCCAGACCTTCATTGTTCCACCATGTATGGTGCACTGTAACTTGTCTCAACATCACAGTGGCATGCTACATCAATAGGATAACCCCACCAGCATTACCTTGCAGTAACATTCCCCTGTAGTCTTGTTGCAGTCAGCATTATAACCCTTCTCAACATCACAGTGACACGGTCCACACACAGGATAGCCCCACCAGCTACTAGGACACGGCTGGTCCACCTTCACCTCACAATATTCACCTGAAATATTTACACACATATCTTTTTAATTCACAAAATGTGTGAATGGAATGGGCACAGGCTTAACAGAACACAGCCCCACCAACACTTTCCACAAAAACCCAATTCACATTCACACAATCAGTTTTAATATTAATACAGCTTGACTGCAATATTCCAACTCCTCAATTTACAACAGTATTCCCCATTAGGCCTACATTATCCCAGTTCCCTCCTTTATAGTACAGCATTGTGCATAGTTTTCCTTTGCCCACCCACTTTTCACTTCCTAACATGAAACTAGAGACTTCTTTTCTCATACCCACCAGTTCATCCATCTGCCATGTCGTGTATTCTTCCGCTTTCCATCCCACTCACATCTCTTGCCTGTATTCTGTCACAGCAGTATGCACATGCTGTATTTTTGCCATTCTATTCCTGTACTTGTATTGTTTATCAATGTTTGCATCAACAGACATGCCATTGCTTAGGTGGCTAGTCACCAGCCTTCTACCATGAAGACTCAGGATCAATAATTGGGCCAGTCCATGTTAACCCTTACACTTTATTTTATTTTATTTTACTTTATTTTATATTTACTTCATTGTATTTAGTTTGTTCTTATCTCATTTTATTTGTTTGATTCTCGTTTGTACTCACAAACATTGTATGAGAAATGACAAGACAAGGAGAATTATAACTCCATGTATGAAATTGTACAGATGAGATTATTGTGATATTAGCCTGATTTATGTAAAACAGTAAGATACAGCTAACAACTAGATTAAGTTTATAAACCTAAAATTATAGTCACAGATGCTACATATTATTGTACATTGTATATTTTATACTTTAGTGTAATTACACAGCACACATAGACATAATATGATACCTACCATAGATTTACCTATAATAAGCTTAGACATATCTTGGTAGTAGCATAGATTCCTCACGTAACCCACACCGCCCAACCTTTCTGACAGATACAAGATCTCGTGCCCACTTTATCCCCTCCCTACCCCATATAAACAGCCCATGTATGTTTTGTATACCTGCTTAATAAGTATTTCATGTACAACCTGAAGATGGCCATTATCAAGTGCCGAAACATGTAGTTGTACCTTATGTAGAAAATACCTTATATTCTACCAATAAATATAGTTGTGTTAGACGAGAACACACACTGTACATTAGTTATTTCATAGAACACAATGAGGATGACAAACCTCATGATCTATGAATGATGTTACATAGTCTGAGTAATTTATAGTGTTGTTACATAACATGTACACTTAGAAAAGGGTAACCACAGTCATGGAGATGCTGACCTGCCATTTCCCAGACACTAATATTCACTCACCAGTTTCCTCTACAACATGGGGGTTTTCAAGAAGACAGCCCCTTGGCTGGGGCAGGCATATACTTACACTTATGGTCAGACGTTAAACAAACCATTTAGGACACACAAACACATAATCAAAAGCAAAAGTGTTTAAATTATTATGAAGTGTACCTGAGTATTCACTGGAGTTGCATTCACAGATATACCCTCGCTGACTATGAGGGTTCTCCATGCAGTTGGCTCCATTAGAACATGGGTTCACCTCACACACACCAATGCAAGAAGGACCAACATAACCTACAGAAAAGATTCCGTAAATAAACAGAAGTGTTAGTATACAAAATTCCTAGTTTAGAAAATCACTGTTTACTAAGACATATACAAGGAGATCCGCCCTGCTGCACACTGCCTGCACAAATATTGGTCCATATAAATGTCCATACCTAATAGTTTTGTGTAGTTACTACCGTGTACTGGTTTATATTAAATTTTATATCTCATAGTTTTCTGTATTTAATACAATGAAATTTAAATTGGACATTTTATAACATTTACTTCATTTACGTATTAATATCTTCTGTTCATGCTAAGGGCAATATTTTTGTACACCCGTTTTGTGTAATCATTTTGTTTATTAATTGTATTACTTTGAATTTCATTTATCATATCTGGAGGTTGCACAGCTTCACATCAGAGCATCCGTGAGTGAACATGGGTACATGGATGACATAACTATCATGAGTGTGGTGGCATGATTTTAGTGTCATGTGCAAAGGTGGGATGCAGGCTAGTTCCGCTTCTGTTTCTTTGTTCAGTAACCAAGTGGCTCCACAGTCGAAAGGACACGTTATGCTAGCTCTCTCTGCATGAGGCAGTCTGTAGCCAGTTACAAGTTTTATTTGAGGCAGTGTACAACCCCAGAGTTATCATTCAACAGCTACAACCATAAGGGTTCAGTATTTGGCTAATTGACAAGAGTTACTGCCAAGTGTTAATAGTGATTAGTGATTCCCAGAAGACTACATGTGTGAAGACACAGTGTGTACTAATTCCATGGGAGAATTACATGTGAATAGTTTTCAACAGTTTGCATTAGGCAGTTTTAGCAACATTACAACCATCATTAACCAGTTTAAGAATTATTGTACTAAAACTACATGATTAGTGTTCATTTGTGAAATTAAAATTAGAACCTTATTTGACTGGCAATTTATTGATGAATGGATTTCTGTTCATTCCTTTATGTTTTACTGAACCAGAGTAGTAGTGACATTCTGCATGCATAAAAATCAGAGTAACAAACCACTGCACACACATTGAAACTTCAATCATATGCTCCTTGAACTACAAATGTTTGTATTGGTCCTGGCAAACCTTCCACAGGGACAAACAGTACCTGAATATGCACTAGTACTTCCCAATTAAATTTTTAGTTACACCTTCAAATTGAGCACAAAAGGCTTGTTGTTGGTGTTTTAAGCATAGCGAAGAAGAAGCCAACCCATTGGTACAAACACATAGACAGTACATTCATGATTTGGCCACATGGACAAAAGACACTCAAAGATTTTCTCCAACATCTTAATGGCATCCACGGGAACTTCATTCACCAAGGAACTTGAACAAAACGAAACATTACCATTTTTAGATGACCTGGTAAAAAAAAAGATGGATGGCACACTGGGCCACACGGTATACAGGAAAAACCACAAACACAGACATATTTCTACATGCGGACTTGGAGCATCATCTGGAACAAAAACAGCAGCCCTCTAAACTCTCACCCACCATGCACAATCTATTTGTGATGAAGACAGTCTATAGGATGAACCATTTATGATAAAGACAGTCTACAGGATGAACCATTTGTGATGAAGACAGTCTACAGGATGAACCATTTGGATTGAAGACAGCCTACAGGATGAACCATTTGTGATGAAGATGGTCTACAGGATGAACCATTTGTGATGAAGATAGTCTACAGGATGAACCATTTGTGAAGATAGTATACAGGATGAACCATTCATGATGAAGACAGTCTACAGGATGAACCATTTGTGATGAAGACAGTCTACAGGATGAATTATTTGTGATGAAGATAGTCTACAGGATGAAATATTTGTGATGAAGACTGTCTACAGGATGAACCATTTGTGATGAAGACAGTCTACAGGATGAACCATTTGCGATGAAGACGGTCTACAGGATGAGCCATTCATGATGAAGACAGTCCACAGGATGAACCATTTGTGAAGACAGTCTACAGGATGAATTCAACACCTACAGCAAACCTTTGAAAACAATGGCCACAGCAGGTGAGACACTCAGTATGCTCTACACACCAGGAACAAGCCACTGACAACCTTTTGGAAAGCCTATAGGAGTTGCCTGGCTTCTGTACCAGCACTTCACATCTAACACAATAAGCAGAATGCAGATTACACATAACATTAAAAACATCCACATCCCTATAAAAAAAAAACTTCTGTCACATTCAGACTGATCAAGAGCAATCTAGGCTTAAAACATCCAGGGTGTACCGCATTCTGTGCGAATGTGGCAAAGTGTATGTGGACCAAGCTTACAGAACCACTGAAATCAGATGCCAAGAACACATAAGACACCTGCACGGCAGCCAGCCAAAAAGTCAGCTGTAGCAGAACACCTGCTAAACATAAGATGTGCAATCAAATTTGACAAAACACATAGACTGAACACGATGACTACATACATTGACTGTATGATGAAAGAGGCAATACAAATTCAACTACTCGCCAAAAACTTCAACAGGGAGGCTGGCTTCATATTAAGCCAGTAATCAGTTTACTGAAACACTCTCTACAACATGGAACAGACAGCCCAGGCCCAGTTCAACGACCTGTTGACTCCTCCCACTATCCAAAGGGGTTACATTCCACCTTGCAACCGGCCGAATAGATATACAACACACAGTACAGCACCCAGTCATCAGTTTTGGCATTACCAAACCACCAGCACAACCTGAAGATGGGGATAGAGTTAGTTCCTCAAATGATTGAAAACCCTCACATCCTGTTTCATGGAATGTACAAAAAATTTTCACTTCCTTGACTTTACATTCATTTTAAACGGTCCCTTCAGAAATACAAAACCCAGGTTTCCCTGCACTGCTGTACAAGCATAAGGTAAAGTAACAGAAAAGAATGCAACAGGATGAGACACAACAAATATGGAATAATAACCACAAGATTTAGGCCAAACAAGTATAAAATATACTCCTCTAACATAATACAATAGCGCAGTACATAGAGAAGGCAGCTATATTAGAGAAACCAGCTGTCTGCATCCTAAATGCAAATGTTGCAAGTGATTATTCATCAACACTGGTGGAAGAGTGGCTAATTCTGTATGAGATGTACATCAGACAGACTACACAGTGTTCTGAAATATCCATCTCTTCCTTCAATGTGGTGCTTTAAAAAATAAGATAAATAAATTTCATATATTAATGACAATTTCCATTCCTACATTAAAACATTCATAATGCTATACCATCTCCTATTCCCAGATGTTCAGTTACAGTAATATCCTGCCATCCGTTGGTCAAAAACTCAAATCCATGCTCATGACTTCCTACCTGCATCTGAATTGGCTTACAAAGGAAAGCACTTGACTTTATTCACTTGTTTTGTTAAAAGTTCAATTCATGTATCTTTCTGAGTAAACAAGAATTTTTCCAAAGAGAAAATGGAGTTGGTTTAGTTTAAAAAATATTGCAGTAAAGACAGGATAGATACTTTACCATTTATGACCAGATCTTTATTATGTATTGTTCCTTATCAATATCAATCTTGGGTGACCTGCCAAATTCTTGAAAGAGACCATTACCTGCATCACAGATACAATGATACTGCTCCCAATCTGGAATACACTTGCTGTGTAAGGGACATTTATCTGAACCATGCTGCCTACACTGATTGACACCACCACAGCCCTCAGCCACGTTGTCTTTCACTGCTGGCCGCTGTAGTGTGGACTGTGGAGTTCCCACGCGCACATCCTGATAAAACATCAGTCAACCAAGTTACAGCTAGAAGACCACAAAACTCATGATAAGCACATGTTCTATGGATGTGCATAAATCTTAATTAAACTGCTATGACAAAGCATCAAGACATGTTACTGAACTTATGCAGCCAATGGACACTGTCCATTGTCTGATCTTGGTTACAGCAACTCACCTCACCACTTCAGGAAGAGCAGGTCTCCATCATCGGTAAAAATAGAAAACTACTCAAATTTAATGTTGTACATTTTCAGTGCAACAATAACACATACATAAAATTTAACACCAACTTGTAGCACAATGTTTTTTTTTTCCTTCTTTTCTTTTTCTCTTTTTTTTTATATATATATTTTTTTTATTAAGGTTCTGGCATGTTTTGGCCTTGGTTGCTGGCCATCTGCAGGGAGCTCATAAGTTTTCTGACGTGTGCAGCTTATGCACCAACTTACACAGTAGAAATTCTATGTATGATTAAATCTGTTGTTATGAAAGTTAATCACCACACTGGAGTTCTAATTAGAGTTTCTTATCCATATTTACAGATTCCACGACTTACTTAATGTGAAGAAATAAATGCAACATCGATGTTTGGACACAACAACTAACACCAACAGCTAATTAAAATAATTTTATACTGTATTTTAACTGTATATTAACCACAAACTAAATTTAAAGACTGTAATAATTTATCTTCATTACAATAATATTAATCATACATAGAATTTCTACTATATAAGTTGGCGCATAAGCTTGCACATGCCAAAAAAAAACTTCTTGCTTCTTGAAGATGGCCAACAGCTATGGCTAAAATATGTTGGAGCATTTATTAACAAATACAAAAATGTTTTGCAACAAGTTGGTTTCAAGTTTTATGTATTCAAAACTATTCAGTTGGAATCATCATACCGATCTCATCTCCACTTCCATCTGTGGTGCCGGTACAACCAAAAGATAATCATGAATGGCCAAAAGATGTGTCAGTTTGCAATGACACTCTATTTAGGAGTTACCTTGAGCAATATAGCTCATCACCTATTGAACAAAAATTATAAGTGACACACAACATGAATTCAGCAACTCCCTGCACTGAAGTGACACACAACTCATTTCAAAGGACTTTGCACAGCTATATATATATGTACTTGTTGAGATACAGCCCTCCAGGATGTGGCATTGCCTTGTAGGATGATCAATGCCAGGTCTTTCAAAGGATTCAAGAGCCTTTACCTGCAAATTTACCCTGAAGTTAAAGGCATGTGATCCCACAGAATGTCAGAAATTACTTGTCCCCACAATTATCCCACATGTCAGAAACTACTGCAAAATTATCCCACAGTATGTTAGAAACTACTCGCCCCCACAGTGATGCCACAGAATGTCACAAACTACTGCACTATGATCCCACAGAACGTCAGAAACTACTGCACTATGATCCCACAAAATGTCAGAAACTACTGCACAATGATCCCAAACAATGTCAAAAACTACTGCACAATGATCCCACAGTATGTCAGAAACTACTGCACAATGATCCCACAGAACGTCAGAAACTACTGCACTATGATCCCAAAGAATGTCAGAAACTACTGCACAATGATCCCAAACAATGTCAAAAACTACTGCACAATGATCCCACAGTATGTCAGAAACTACTGCACAATGATCCCACAGAACATCAGAAACTACTGCACAATGATCCCACAGAACATCAGAAACTACTGCACAATGATCCCACAGAATGTCAGAAACTACTGCACAA
>Ga0123355_10002455_pt1 | contig 26213 bp, 20 predicted proteins | sample TergutEmb28metaG_3_FD_89872 | JGI IMG/M metagenome (GOLD analysis project Ga0123355, IMG submission 89872) | Embiratermes neotenicus P1 segment gut microbial communities from Petit-Saut dam, French Guiana - Emb289 P1 | ecosystem: Host-associated > Arthropoda: Insects > Digestive system > Gut ...
AAGCTGGCGCGACGCCCATTGTCACCGCAAGGGGTTGGGTCGTTGTTTTGGATAGAGTTCATGTACACACCCATATATTCCCCATCTATATATACATGTATAAAGCTGAAAAACGGCGCAACAGTCATGCCATCCATTAAATCAGATAAAGTAAACGCAATAGCGTCACGCATAAGTGTATAGTCGCTGTGCTGGTTAAGAAATGTCCAATCACGGGCGGCAACACTACTAAACGGCATCTGTTGGGGCTGGTCATTAAAGCGCAAGCGGAAAGGTCGCTTTTCCGGTGAGGATGACCACGATGTATTACCGCGCCCACGCATGAGTGTAGGGACATTTATAGTCTCTGGGATTAAACCATCTGCACCAGTGATAGTAACGGTAGCGTCACGCCACAACTCACGATTAAATGGAAGATGGGGGTCTGCGACCGTAACGTAGATGCTAGGGAACGGTGTACCCATGTTGTAAAAAATGGGTGTATCCGGTACATATTCATATATTTCTTGATGTGGGGTAGGTACGGCGGTTGGAGACGGTAAAGCGTCACTCTCTAGTATCTCCATATAGGTTGCATCATCGGTTATGTAATCATCATCACCTCTGCCGCAGGCCATTACCACAAATAATAAAACCAACATTGACACAACAAGCCTTGTAATTTTCATAACACATACGCCCCCTATGGATTAATAACGGATTAATACACTGTATAATAACGAAAAGTGTAAACTATTGCGTATATATTTACAATCAAAATCTTGACTACCTAATAATACCTGATATTATCCGGTAGTAATTATTCAAAACAGGAGGGTAACACATGAGATTATTAATTTTAGCTATATTTATCGCGACAACAATTTTTGGCTTTTTTATGCAATATCTGGACTACGCCAACAGAAACGCCAAAATACCCGAAAACGTAAAAGACGTGTACGACAAAGATGCTTATACTAAATTTATGGCTTACACGATGGACAATACAAAGTTTATGATTGTGGCCGGGGTCATAAACACCATTATAGTTTTACTGATGCTTTTACTTAACTTTCACCACTATCTCTACACGCTTATTCCTATAGGCAACACAATTGTTATGGGGTTATTGGTTGTGTTTATCCCTATTATGATAAACATGGTAATAGGCAGCCTTATGGGCATATATCATACTTTTGTTATAGAAGCCCGCCACGGCTTTAACAAAACCACACCGCTTACTTATATAGGAGACTTTTTTAAAGGGCTTGCATTGGTAGCAGTATTTGTGGGTGGCTTAGTGGCATTGTTTATATGGTTATATGGTCTAATTGGCAATTGGGTATTTTTTGCATTCTTCTTTGTGTTTATAGCGTTTGATATATTCACAAGCTTTATCTCGCCACTTCTTATCAGGATTTTTTATAAACTCACACCCATAGAAGATGGCGAGCTTAAAGATAAAATAACCGCACTTGCAGACAAGACAGGCGTTAAGTTAAAGGGAATATACATGGTTAATGAATCAAAAAGAAGTACGCGCCTTAACGCATTTGCATCTGGCTTTGGCAAAACAAAAACCATAGGGCTTTTTGACAACTTGCTAGAAAAATTCACACACGACGAGGTCCTTGCCATTTTGGCTCATGAAATAGGGCACGAGAAAAAGCGGCATATAATAAAGTCTTTCCCGCTTGATGTGATTTACAATTTAATCATTGTTGCCTTTGCATATTTTGTTGTTACAAACCCTTATGTATCTATGTCGTTTGGCTTTGAAGGTACAAACTTAGCCTTTGGTATCTATGCGCTATTTATCTTGTTTAAACCCCTTGACCTTGTTTTAAAAATGCCAGAGAACGCACTATCTCGCAAACATGAATACGAAGCAGACGCTTTTGAGTGTGAACATGTTGGCAAAGAAGCTTCTATTACTGCAATAAAAAAACTCTATAGAGAAGAACTTGGCAATCTTACCCCACACCCATTTGTTGTAAAACTTTATCACTCTCACCCAACAGCCTCTGAGCGGGTTGCAGCTTTTGAAAATAGTGGCGCTAACCCTTCTTAACATTGCTAAACTGGAGATACTTGTACACAGACATAATAATTATTGCAAACGCAGCACCAAAAACAACAATCCAAGGTGATGCAGAAAGCTGACTAAAAAGCCCACCCATAAGCGGGTACCCAATTGCTTGCCCTATAAATGGGGCTATCATACCAACAGACATGACTTTGCCTATAAGCTCAGTTGGTGTCTCTTGTTGGACAAATGTAATTAACGCGATACTCAACATTTTTGCGGCGATGAGGAATGCAACGCCGGCCGTGGTCAAAACAACATAAGCTACCATTTTAGGGACATCCAACATAAATACCAACCCCATTGCCAATGAAAACATACTTGCAACAGCAAGTAACAAGAAACCTCTTGGGATATTTAACCGTTTACCCAACACGCCGGCCGCAACACCCCCTATTACACCCCCAAACATGATAATGGATGAGGCTATCCCTACATGTGTCATGCTAAATCCCAGGTGGGTAGTAATTAGAACAGGCAAACCTATAAAAATCATCGAGCCAAATAGCAGCTCCACCATAAATATTGGGACAATGCATTTTGCAATCGAGGTGTTTTCCTTCAATATAAATCTTACAGATGCCAACAAATCGCTCTTAACAATACTAACAATATTACCGGACGCCTCCTGCTTTTTATATGGTACACGAATAAACAAATCCGCAATTGCAGTAATCGCAAAACAAACAGCACACCCAACAAGAATAGGATAAAGCCCAAACCTGTCATACATAATGCCAGCAATAGCCATCCCGCCAGACATAGACAGTGTATTAACAACCATAATAACAGCATTGCCAGATGTAAGCTTTTCATATGCGACAAGTGCAGGGATACATGATGCTGCCGTTGCCATATATACCGACTGTATCGCGTTAAATGCCAACAGCTTTACAATCACCAAGGGCACAACCTCTGTGAATAAGCCGCTAATCAACATGTATACAACAATAACTACCGTTATTGAAACATCAAGCCAAAACATAATCCTTTGTTTTTTGAAGCGGTCTGCGACAATGCCGCCAACAGGTGTCATTACAAGAAGTGAAATAACAGGCAGCCCCATTGCCAACCCGTACATAAAAGCAGATTCGCTAATACTAAGTATATGAAACGGCAAGACGGTAGTAACCACCATATTGCCGAACAAAGACATTATTTGCCCAATCACCAGTAGCGTAAAATTCTTGTCCCATAGCTTTTTGCTTATTTGTTCCATTTTAATCATTCTCCTTTTGCTTTGTTTTATGCACATGCGTTGACAATACCCATTGTAATGTCTACACTAAGTGTAGAGTCAACAGCATATTAAATGGGTAAAATTGAAAGGACAATTTCTTATGTACAACGAAGACATGCTACTGTCTGTTGGAGAGATAGCCAAACTAACAGGGGTGAGCATACGAGCACTACATTATTATGAGCGCAAAAACATACTCAAGCCTGCTTACATCAACCCTGACACGGGGTATCGCTACTACACATACAATCAATCCAACTTCATATCTATGATAATGAACTGTGTCGACTTTGGTATTCCACTAAAAGAGTTTGCCAGCGTAATTGAAGCAGATGACATATCTGCACTTGAAGACTTTATAAAGCAAAGCATAAACACATTAGAAAACAAATCAAAAATGTTGAAACTGGCGAGTGACGGCCTCAAGAAAGCATTACATAAAATGGAACTATCAAAACAGTATGAGACAGGACACATATATCAAAGGGAATTTGAAAAAAAAGTATATTATACAAAGCAATGCGGGCAAACAATAAAAGAGAGATACCCCATAAGCGTAGTTTTAGAAATGATACATGAGTTATATGGTAAAAGCATAAACCATATAGCTGATATAGATAACCTTGATGACATTATTTCGATGGCAGATGTTGGGCATTTATGCCGGTACACACCTAACTGTTTTAATTATTATGGGTTTGCGGAAGTGCCCCAAAGTTTTGTTCACGAGAACTGCATTACCATTCCTGCTGGCACGTGCTTCTTTAGACATGATATATGTAGCCAAATAGAAAATACCTCAGATATTTTTAAAGAACAGCTTAAAGACAAGGATACATTTATGGTGATAGAAACAGAAGAACTGTTTCTAAGTAAGACAAAGGCTAGTCAAAGCATATTTGTGCTTAGGCTTATACTTTAGCGCAGCTAAAAACAGTTACAAGAGGTGTACAATCTTGGAAAAATACATTCAATTTGAGCATCTATCTGCAATGTCAGGGCTGGGCATTATGATACTGGATGTGTCTGGCCAAACCGTATTCAAGTCTACCGTTTACACAGAGGTAACGCCTTTTTTAGAAACGTTATACGCAAAACTTGAGTGTGAAGAAAGCTGCCGGGTGGCATTCCTTTTTGCCTGCTACCAGGCACGTCGCTTTGGGGGCAAGTATGTTTTCTTTGCGCCATCCGGGTTGGCCTATTGCGCCGCTCCCTTATTAGACAGCAATGGCAAAATGTCTACAGGGGTTATCGCAGGGCCTTTTTTAATGGTCGAATACGATGACTATATGGAATATGAAGTGCTTAACCGTGCCAATTTTACAACCCAAGAGGCTAAAACCCTGTGGGATAGCGTTGTCACAGTGCCGTTCGTATCTCCCAAGATAGCCAATGCGGTTTGCGAACATCTTTGTTATGTGACGGCCAACTATTTCTCTGGCGCAGGTCTTGCCGACTCTGCACCTGCACAAACAGATGTTTTCCCGGCGTACCCCATAGAAAAGGAAGATGAGTTGCTATCTGCAATCAGTAAAGGGGACATCCATACTGCCAATACTGTTTTAGAAGATATAATCAAACAGATAATGCTTCACTACAGCGGTAACATAGAAGTATTGCGCTCCCGCGTGGTGGAGCTTACTGTGTTACTCTCAAGGGCAGCTCTTAAAGGTGGGGCAGACATAAATGCAATACTTGGGCTTAATTATGACTATCTGCGTGAAATAGATAGTTTTTCGTCTGTAGAGGACATAATCCTTTGGTTGCAAACAGTCACCCGGCAATTTACAAAAAGCGTATTTGATTTTTCTGGGACAAGGCACATGGATATAATCCATAAGGCCGTAGATTATATCAAGCGCAATTACGCGACTAAATTAACACTAAAAGAAATTTCAGATCATTTGTTTATCAGCCATCAATACCTTTGTCGCATTTTTAAGGAAGCCACTGGTCAAACGCCAGGGGGCTATATCACATATGTGCGGGTAGAGGAAAGTAAAAAATTATTACGCAACTCAGAAATCAAGATAATAGAAATCCCTGCAATGGTCGGCTTCGAAAATCAAAGCTATTTTACAAAGATTTTCAAAAAAGAAACGGGCTATACCCCAGGGCGATATCGCCGGGAAAATTTGGGGAGCAGTTAGGCGAATATATTACAAAAAAACATAAGATAGTGGAAGAATTATTGCCATGGGTCGTTATAATTAAAGAGTAAGTTGCAAAATATTCCGCCAACGAAGGAGGCATGAATTAAATGAATTCACTTGAACGCGTAGTAACAGCCATATCCCAAAAAGAGCCAGATTACGTACCAGTCTACCCCATATTGGCCGGCGCAACACGAAGCCTGGTGGGTGCAGATTACAAGACATGGGCAACAAACGCGGATGTTTGTACCGCAGCATTTGTAAAAGCCACCCAGGAGTTTGATATCGACTGCGTGGTAACTTTGATAGACCTTTCTGTGGAATGCGATGCATGGGGGCAGGAGCTGGTTTTCCCAGAAAACGAAGCCGCTCATCCCAACTATGATAACTGTATAGTCAAAAGCATCGAGGATTACAAGAAAATACAAAAAGTAGACTATCGCACATCCAAGCGCATGATGTTCCACATAGACGTATGCAAAAACCTAATGGCGCAAGTAGGGCAGGAGAAACCTATCGTAGGCTTCGTTTTCGGCCCGCTAGGTGTACTGTCTATGATGCGTAAGCAGGATAATATGTACATGGATATTTATGACGACCCGGATGCCGTAAAATCCGCAGTAGGTGCTATCAACGAAACCCTTAAAGACTATGTTAACGCACTTATAGACACAGGCGTACACGCTATTATGCTGGATACATTGTTTGCCTCCGGCTCTATTATGTCCAAAGACATGTGGATGGAGATGGAAGGCGTATTTGTAAAAGAACTTGCCGACATCTGCCACGCACGTGGCGTATTGGTAATGATTCACAATTGCGGCAAAGATATTTATTTCGACGTGCAAATAGAAACCATGAATCCGGTGGCCATTTCATTCATGCACCCGCCAGACGATTGTAAAGACTTTGCAGAATGTAAAGAGAAATACGGCAGCAAGCTTTCGCTTATTGGCTGCGTACCCCCGGTTATGGTGGTCACTGCAACAGACGAAGAATGGGATGAATACTGCAAGCAGCATATAGATGAAATGGCAAAAGGTGGCGGATATATGCTTGCAACAGGCTGCGAATACCCAGCCAACGCATCCCTTGACAAGGCAAAGCGTATGATTGAAATTGCAAAAACCTACGGAAAATACAAATAGAGGAGCGATGACATGAGTATTTTACAAGAAATTTCTGAAGCCTTACAAAAGGGTCGAGCCAAAGTTGTAGTAGAACTAGTCCAAAAAGCATTGGACGAAGGCCAGAAGCCGGAAGAGATATTAAATAAAGGCTTGTTGGCCGGTATGGATATCATAGGCAGTAAGTTTAAAAACAATGAAGTGTATGTACCAGAGGTTCTTATTGCTGCCCGTGCCATGAACAACGGTGCGGCAATTTTGAAGCCAGTGCTGGCAGAAAGCGGCATCAAACCCATAGGTAAGGTCGCTCTTGGCACGGTAAAAGGGGATTTGCATGATATAGGCAAAAATCTTGTGCGCATGATGTTGGAAGGCAAAGGCATAGAGGTAATAGACTTAGGCGTAGACGTACCGGCAGAGAAATTTTATGATGCATATGTAAACGAAGGGGTAGAAATTATTGCCTGTTCTGCGTTACTTACGACTACCATGGGTGAAATGAAAACCATCATTGACCTTTTCGTGGAGAATGGTGTACGGGATAAAGTTTCCATTATGGTGGGCGGCGCGCCTATTACACAAAGTTATTGCGAGTCTATCGGCGCGGATTATTATGCGACAGACGCGGCCACAGCGGCAGATGTGGCAAAGGAGATATTGCTAAAAAAAGCCGTGTAGATAGATTATAGGAACTGAAAAGAGCAGCTAACCAGAAAGGTCGCTGCTCTTTTTCATGAAACTGCCTTTTCGCAGTACTCACGGAAAAGGCGTACATATATATTATAATTATCAAGTGAAACCCCTGGCGGGGTTTGATGGTCAACAGACGGGATGAAATACCCCGCTTTCATAACGGGCAGTAAGCGCTCAAACTCGGCACGCATTGCCACTTCCCCTTGGGGCATTGCCATTTTATCGTAACCGCCAAGCATTATAAACTTGGGGTGGGCTTCGCGTATTTTTACAATGTCCACACCGGCTTGGCGTTCCAGGGGGTATACACCGTCAACCCCGGCATCTTCCAGCCACGGTATCATGTTGGTGACATCGCCGTCGCTGTCAACTAAAACTTTTACATCGTTGGCCTTGGCGCAAGTCATTATGCGTTTATAGAATGGTAAGATGAAGGTTTTATATAAGTCATATGACAGCATTGGCCCATGGTTATACGACATATCTTCTACCAGGCCTATAAAATCAGGTTTTAGTATGGCGAACAATGCCTCCATTGCCTGTAGGTTAAACCGGCAGAGGTCTTCGTTCATTTTCATCATAAGCTCCGGCTCGTCGTAAAATGCGTACATATGTGGCTCTATACCAAAAAGCCTGCGTGGGTAGAAGAAAAACCCGTCCAGCCATATTCTTATTAGGATTTCGCCAGCGTCATGCCTGGCTGTTAGTTCCTTTGCCCATCCCAGGGGTTGCTCTATACACCTGCTTATATATAGTTCTGGGTGCAGTTTTTCGTAGTCGTCTGCGGTTTCTATTATGGCTTGGCCGTGTATGGCCGGCCTTGGTACGCTTGGGCGGATGTATAGTAGGTGCATTTGGTCCAACCCAAAATAATCCTGGCTTTTGCCGAAGGGCATCTTTGGGGGGAGCCCTTCACCTTCCCAGCGCTTAATTGTTTCGTCCCACCAGGCTGCCCATTCTACCATTGGCAACCTGCCTGAGGGCATACCGCCGTTTAACACGATTTGGAATCTTTCTTTTGCTGTCATACTGTCCCCCTTACGCTTTTCTTAGTTCTCTTTGCATGTTTTCTTTGTACAGTTCTACCCCGGGTTGGTCAAATGGGTTTACGCCAAATATTGTGCACGAATACCAGCAGGCTTTCATAAAGCTGTACATCATCATACCCAGGGTGTATTCGCTAAGCTCTTCGATGTTAAACACAAAACAGGGTACGCCTCCCGCTTCGTGGGCTTCTACTGTAGCTGCGAATGCGGTAGCGTTTAACTGTGAGAATGTTTTTCCGCTTAGGTACTCGAACCCGTCTGTGGTGGTATGGTCTGGTAGGATTTCTATGTCGTGTAAGGGTTTTTTTATGTGTATGAAGGTTTCCGTTACTTGTTTTTTGCCTTGTTGGATGTACTGGCCTATGGAGTGAAGGTCTTCTGTGTATGAGAAAACCGTGGGGAAAATACCCTTGCCATCCTTGCCTTCGCTTTCGCCAAAGAGTTGCCGCCACCATCTACCGAAGGATTCTAATGCCGGCTCGAAAACGGCCATTGCTTCTATGGTGAAGCCTTGGTTGTATAGGAAACAACGTTTTAGGGCATAATCGCGGGTTGCTTCATGTGCATTGGAAGCGCTTGCCGCCCCTTGTAAGAAGGCATGAACATCGCAACCTGCAACTGCTGCGGGCAGTAGCCCTACGAGGCTAAAAACAGAGTAGCGCCCGCCTATGTCTTTTGGGAAGGATAGGAATCTGTACCCTTTTTCGTTGGCTAGGCGGTGAAGTTCCCCGTCGTTTATTGTGCCGGTGGCTATTATGCGCCGGGCGGATTCTTTTTTTCCGTAGCGATTTTCCATGTATTGGCGTATTGCGCGGAATGTTATGCCTGGTTCTAGTGTTTTGAAGTTTTTGGCTATTATGTTTACGTATACGGATTTTCCTTGCATAGCGTCTATTATGCGCTGCAGGTAGTCTGCAGATAGGTTAAGAGCGGCATAAAGGATTTTGGGCGCGCCTTTTCTTATGTGCCGTGTGGCGTCTATTAGTGCGCGTGCACCTTGGTTCGAACCGCCTACGCCAATTAGCAAGAATAATTCTGCTTCGTTGCGTATTTCTTTGGCTATGGATTCTATTGTGGGGATTTCTGGGGTGACGGTGTTAGTGTTTACCCAGCCTAGCATGTCACTTTCGTACTTGCCATGGTCTATGTTGTCTAGTATGGCGGTGTTTTCTTGGACGAAGTTTTTGTATTTTTCTGTGCAAAAAATTGATGAATTTGTTGTTAGATTCATTGGAGTATCTCCTTTGCTTCGAATCCTATCCAAAACAGCGTGTTTGTCCTTTGGTTACCTTCCTGTGCAAATGTCAAACAGAGGTCATACTCGCCTTTAACCAGGGGTTTTATTAGAGATGACCCAAACCACTTATACTCAAACTGCCCCGTAGTTGTTACTTCAACAGTCCCGATAACCGCCCCATCCGCGCTGCCATTATGCAGATTCATAACCAAAACCCCGCCATCATCACCATCCGTCGGGCTCATAGCACGACAGCATAGTTTTGTAGCATCTTCCCGGATATACACATTGCTAAATTGCAAAATTGTTTCAGCATCAATACCCGTAAGTACCGGGGTGATTATACCGTCTACTCCCCAATCATTGGCGCGCCTCACATTCCCCTGTAATACCGTGCCATCTATAGCTGGCAGTTTTACTAGCATAGAATCTGCTATATCCAGTGCAATCCTACATACGCTAAGCCCATGATACTCCAGGCATTTTATATATACATTGGTTACACCGCTTACTTTTTTTATAGGAAGCTCTATGCGGTTTTGCCCGTCTAGGTAGGCAGAGGCTATGGGCAGTATAGCTTGGTTGTACACCCTGCCAGTTTCGATACTATCGCCTATAATCAGTGCTATTTTATCGCCGGGGTTGTATTTATCGCCCATGTAGTACAATGTAATAATATTCTTACCGTCACCAAAATCCACATCCTTATATTCTGCCCATTGGCCACCATCACTAAAGGTAGCCGTGCCCCCTATAAGCTGCATGCCGGTCGAAACATTGTGCGGGCAATAATTATTTATATTTTTGCCCAAGTTCTCATAGTTCCAGAAAACCGTATCCGGCCTTACCACCCCTGCGTGGAAAACCTTCGCGCTGGGATAGTCTATCTGCCGTAGGGACTCTTTTCCGCCGGGGCGGTGTCCTAATGTGGAATTATTCCACATATCAATGGTGGCGAATATCCGCGGCCCAGAGTTTTGAATGGCAAGGGGGTTGCCAAAGGGCGCATTTACATGGGTATAGTAAAGCAGATTGTCATAACAATCGGAGTGCTGAGTCCAATCATCGTAGTAAAACCCATTGGTGTATACGGTTTGGCTTATAGCCCCCTCCGGTAACAACCCGTTGTGCAGGGCATCGCGGATTAGATTGTTATAAACCCGCTCCTTCAAAACTTCGTTGCCAAGTACGGTCCTGTAGGTGTAGTACGCCCCAGAGTCCCGTGAGAGGAATGTCGTATTATAAAACTCATTGTAGGCTATCTCGGACGGCAAAAATGCATACGCCGGGGCGTTATTATTTATCTGATATGCTGCCCTGCCGCAGTTATAAAGAGTATTAAAATAAAAGGAGTGCCCGCCCTTGGGTAGCGACGAATGATTAGCAAACCATCGTGGGAAGCTGATATAAATATTAGCAACAGACCCCCCGGAATACGAGCAGTTAAATATCTCATTATTTTCGGCATACAAGTAGCGCCCCACAATGTATAGCCCAGCCCCCGCGCTATGGTCTATGATGTTATTTATGAAGGCGTTATCTCTTCCGCCGACATATATGCCGGATTCACCATTTGGAGGCTGGCCGTCTGCGTTATTTTCCCTTGCGCTTATGTCTGGGTTATCGTTGAAGGCCTCACGCTGGTCGTAGGTGAAGGTATAGTGGCTTATATAACGGAAGCAGCAGTCCTTGACCATGCACATATCGGTGTATTTCATTTTGATAGAACCGCCAATGGCCTTTAGACCTATCATTTGCACGTATTTTCTATCATCCAGGTCTGCAATTAATTGGCGTTGTTTTATTTCTACCTTTAGAGACTCTGCTGTTTCCCCGGCTGGGGGGATGATGTATAGCTTGCCGTCTTGGATATGCCAGCTTCCCGGCTCGCTTAGGCAGTTGATATGCTCTGTAATAAATCCTACATATGTGTACTCCCGGGGTTTCCAATCCCACCATATTTTTGTGGCTCTTTCCTCATCAAAGTGCAGCTTTCCCGGTTCGGATTTTTCCATAAAAGCAGTGGCAAGGCACCAGCCGTTGTGGTGCATACCCACAAAAAGGCCCTTGTCCCAGTAGCCTGGGGGCTGGTTAAGTTCATCTGCACTGGTAGCGGTGTAATTGCCTTGACCGTCGCCTACTTGGATATTGCCCGCCGTAAACCATAGTGGGCCAAGTTTTACCGGGAGGTCGCGCTTAACGGTGTCATGGCTTGGATATCGCGCTTGGGCGATTACTTCGCCTTTATAGAATAATTGGTTTTTTCCACGCCCTAGGTCGGTTTTAACAGGGGCTACCAGGGCGCCTTTGCCGTTGGGTAGTTTTTCCCATGTAAAACCTGTGACTTCTTCGCAAGCTGAAATTACGACTTTCTCGCCTTTCGCACCGCGGAAAATAATGGGGTCTGTTGGTGTGCCGTCGTTTTTGGGGGTCAGGGTTTCGCGGTATACACCGCTGTGTATTATTACTGTGTCCCCGGCACGGGCTGTGGTGCTTGCCTTGGCCAATGTGCGGAAGGGGGTTGCTTCGCTACCGTCGTTGTTGTCGCTGGCAGTGGGGGTTTGGGCTACGTGGTATGTCTTATTGCTGTGAAGCATCGTTGATTTAAGGGGCTTGTAGTTTTCAAACTCGGTTTCTATCGCTTTGAAGATTTCATCATTTTCCAGTATTTCTCTAACAAAGTGGCGGCGGTCTATTATGGTTATCCCGTTGCGGTGGCCCACTGTTTTGCCCGCTAACTCTGCGAAATGGCATATGGGCATGTAGGCGGTGGTGTTTATATATTTGATTGGATTGTCTGTTATTTCCGGCGTGCCTTCTTTTACGCGCTTGTAGGATATACCGTCTTTATAGAAGAACTCCACATTTTTGTTACGCAGCAGTATGTAACCGCTGGTATCGTGGGGTTTTTCTTCGATGTAGTACCCTAGGGCTAGTGCGCCTGTTTTTATGGGTAAATATATTTCGCGGTTTAATTTTATGGGGGTATGGGTAGCGTCGCTTGGTTTTACGTAGCGTCTTGCGCCGTTTACCTTTATTACCGCGGCATCTTCGCAGATAATAATGGCTGTTTGCGTTGCTGTTTCTACCGGGTCAAGTTCGATGGTGCGGTAATACTCTTCTACGTGTGGGGCTACTTTTATATTTTCTTTATGGAAGGTTATGGACGCTGGTTTGGCTGGGACAGAGGTTGTGATTGTAAGGGTATGCTCTCCCATCCGCTTCATTATGTCGAAACTTATTGCCGCGGTATTGTTGTCGGCAGTTATTTGTCCGTTGTATTGCCATGTGCCGTCCATTGTTAGCTCGAAGTCTGCGCTTGTGTGTTCCCGCATGTTGAAGGTGATGTCTACCCCCTTGCTGTTAAAGGGCAAGAAGAAATCGAAGTTACAGTTATGTTCTTCGCCAATGGGTAGGCTGTAGGTTGTTGGCCCTGCCAGGTATCCCTCTTCGGGGAAAACATATTTTGCTTTTGAGTTTACCTGATTCATTATTGCCCCTCTCTGCCCGTTTGTAAGCGTACATTACGTTTCCCATTTTCTTATTTTCACAACTGAGTTTATACTAGCTTTGCCAGGCCAGCCCTGTCTGGCGGGTATCCGTGGGTTACGTAGTGCCGTGTTACGGCATTAGCTATTTTCAAGCGTCCTGCGGCATCAAACCCGCCAAGACATGCCGCTACATAACCGCCATTAAACGAATCGCCTGCGCCGGTTGTTTTTACCGGGTTTTGCACATAGTCTTGTATATCGCAGTGGTTACCTTCTTCTAAGGAGGCTAGTACCGCAAAATGCGGGGTGTGGATTATCATTTCATCTATACCTATGGCGTCCCGAAGATGTGCTATGGCCTTTGTTGCGGTTACTGCGTCATCGTCATATTCGATTTCATACTGCTTGCATATCAAATTTCCTTCATGTTCGTTAAGGCTTATAGTCATAGGGATTCTTTCGTTTAAGGATTTCATATGTTTCAATGTTTGCTCTAGGGCTTGGCTGCTTTTTTTTGTGATATTGGCTAAGTCGAAAAACATACGTTTCGGCTTGCCGTGTTTGATGCATAAGTTAACAAGGCCAGTGAGGATATTGTCAAAATCGGGCATACTGGACCAATATCCAAGCCCGATTATGTCTGCGCTGGCAAATATATTGTCGTCGGATTGTATTAGCTTAGTTAAAACCGGCTCAATGCTTCCCCATGTAAGCTTGAACTGGTTTTCTAGGTTAGGTAGCATTATTTTACCGTCGGGGAATTCTAGGATATTGCTTATAGATGGTTCGCCAATAGAAATAAGATGGTTGTCTTTAAACTCTTCAAAAACAGGCTCTAAACGGCCGTCACCAAAAATGCCTATTAACGTTGTGTCCACACCCAGGTTTATAACCGCACGCCCTGTGTTTACGGTAAACCCGCCGGATACCCGCCTTTTTGTCACAAGTTCCTTGGCAAAGCCTCCGCCGCCCCTGTCTACTATTTCTTGGCCAAAGTCCTTCATATGAGGCATGAGTTTATAATCCGTCGCGCTTATACGGGTTTGTACCATCTGCCATACTTGGTCAATCATACCGTCGATTCCCAGCACGACATTGCCCTTTATGTTTTGTAGAAAATCGGGTTTCATGTTAGTTACCTCCTAGATATACCGAATGTTTTCACGCTTCGATATATTTGCTTACTATCTCGAAATAATCCTCTGGGTAGAATCCTATGTTGCCTTGAAAGCGGGTTAGTGCTATTAGCCCGCCGTCAATGCTATTAATCTCTGCCAGCATTTCAACGTTTTCGGTTTTAAGGCCGCCGCCGTATACTACGGGGCAGTTTGTGATGGACTTTATATAGTCGGCTGTTTCTTTGATATATGCCGCATCTGGTGGGATTTTGCCGGGGCCTATTGCCCATATCGGTTCATATCCTATTACAATTTCGGTTGTTTTGTTGGATGAACGTAGTTCTATAATGGATTCTAGTTGCCGTGCTAATATCTGTTCCTTTATGGGTTTTTCGTCTTCAGTTTCGCCAACACAGTACAGCACCTTCAAATTTGATTGGACAGCGCAGTTTACTGCTTTGCCCAAAACCATGTTAACGGCAGACAAATTTCCTCCTCCGAGTTGCAAGATTGCTTTTAGTTTGTTTCGTTCTTCGCAGTGGCCAATCATAGCCCACTCGCACCCCAGTGCCACGGCGGCCGTTGCCGGAAGGCTTGAAGTAAGCGCGCCAAAATTGTGCCCAGGGGCTACGTTGTCAAAATGAATCCCCTGGCAACCAAGCGCGGGAATGTGCTTGCTTTGCCGTGCCTGTTTTGCCCCTAAGATATGCGCTTCCGGGAAAAACACAACAAATTTTGCATCTATATACTCCGGCAATCCTTTGTCAATTGCTAGGGTGATATGTGCTCCCCAATCGTATACACCGGCAAGGTCGTTAACACCACCCATACTGCGCGGGATGTCGAAACGTTTCAAATTTAGAAATATATATTTCATCTCATGATCCTTCCACATTAAAAGTTTATGCCTTGCCAACCGACCCGAACAACTCAAATTTTTCACGCATTGTGTTTTTGATGGCTTTGTAGCCGGGTGCAAGCAGATTGCGCGGGTCGAAACCCTTTCCTATTAGGTCATGACCTTCCTCTATATATGCCCTGGTAGCGGCGGTAAAAGATAGCTGACATTCTGTATTTACATTGATTTTGGCTACCCCTAGGGATATCGCTTTTTTTATCATGTCGTTGGGGATTCCCGAGCCGCCGTGCAGCACCAAGGGCATTCCGCTTACGGTTTTTGCGATTTTTTCAAGCGTCGCGAAGTCCAGGCCGGGCCAGTCGCTTGGGTAAACCCCATGTATATTGCCTATCCCTGCCGCTAAGAAGTCTATGCCCAAGTCTGCAATCGCCTTACACTCATCCGGGCAAGCTATATCGCCATAGCCTACCTTGCCGTCCTCTTCCCCGCCTATGGAGCCTATTTCCGCCTCTATACTCATGCCACGTGCACGAGCAAGGTCGACTATCTCCTTGGTTTTTTTTATGTTTTCCTCGAAGGGAAGATTGCTGCCGTCAAACATTATGCTTGTGTAGCCTACTTCGGCACAAGTAATACAATCGTTGTAACTGCCATGATCCAGATGCAGTGCAACAGGTACAGTAATATCCAGGGATTTACCCATGGCTATGGCCATAGCGGAAGCTGTGCTATACCCGCCCATGTAGGTAGCCGCAAGTGGGGCAACGCCCAGAATCACAGGGCTTTTGCACTCTTCGGCAGTGGCAAGTGTCGCTTTTACCCACTCTAGGTTTAATATATTTATTTGGGCAACGGCGTATTGCCCTTTTACGGCTTTTTGTAGCATTTCTTTTGCGTTTATAAACATTTTTTACACCTCATCCCAAAGGTCCCGCCAGTCGTTTGCGCCTTCCCATAGGAATACTTGGCCTTTTATAAGGCGGCAGTTTTTATCGGCAGCGGCTATCTCGGTCATTTCTTCATCGGTTAACGGATTTTCGTTTACGCGCAAGTTGGCAATGTATTCATCTTCGTAAACAGAAAACGGTATTGGTACTTGCCCGCGCTTGACTGCCCATTTTAGGCATATTATTGCGGGGTGAACGCCGTGGGCTTTGGCGATTTTTATTATCACTGGCATTTGTGTCGCGGCTATGTCTTCTGGGGTTTTATCCCTTTCTGGGCGCGTGGGCGAGCCTATGGGGCAAAAACCTATGGGTAATATACCCGCGTTTACGCAGTAATCAAATAATTCTGGTTGCTGGAATGCCGGGTGTAACTCCATTTCCAGTGCGGCCGGGCGTATGCAGCATTGTGGTAATACGGCTTCAAGCTTAGTTACCGTCATGTTGGACATGCCTATGGATTTTACCAGCCCCATGTCCACCAGTTGCTCCAACTGCCGCCACACCGCCATAAACTCATCCGCGGCAAATGGCCTGGAGTCCGGGTTTCGGGCGTCGCCGTCACAACCGGGGGCGTGGTAATTGGGGAAAGGCCAATGCACGAAATACATATCCAGATAGTCAAGTTTTAAATCTTTTAAGCTTTGAGCACATGAGATTAATACATCACCTTTGGCGTGCTTGTCGTTCCATACCTTAGATGTGATTGTTAACTCTTCGCGCTTTACCAGCCCGTCATTGAAGGCCCGCTCGAATACTTTACCTATCTCGGCTTCGTTGCCGTAGATTGCTGCACAGTCGAAAAGCCTGTACCCTGCCTTTATTGCGCCGTATACCGCGTCTGACACTTGTTGCGGTGTAAACTTGTCGCTCCCGAATGTACCCATGCCTATGAATGGGATTTCCATTCCGTTATTTAACTTGTGTGTGGTTTTCATGGTAATTCACCTCGGTATTATTCGTTTATAAACATAATTTTGCCTTTTACGCTTGCCGGCTCTTTGAGTAGAGCAAAAGCTTCTGCCGCATGGCTTAGCGGGTAGGTGCGGTAAATGAGATTCGGATCAAAACGTAGCTGCCCTGTTGCAAAATAATGGGCGGTAAGTTCCCACTCTTCCCCCGGGAAGGGTGCGGAATAGCTCATCCATGAGCCTGTTAACATAAACTCCTTACGGTTCATGTTTTCGAACAGCTTCGGTGTGAAGTTTAAATCTTGCGTAGGTGTTCCCACAAAGCATATGTTAGCCTTGGTAGCGGATATTTCGAAGGCAAGCCGCATGGTGTCTGTGACCCCTGCAGTTTCGAATACATAGTCATATTTATCTTTTGGGGGTGCACCCGTGCGGGTGTTTATGGCGATATCTGCCCCTAGTTTTTTGCATAGTTCCAGTCGTTCGTCGGATATATCTATTATGGTTATACTTTTTGCTCCAAAAATCTTAGCCCATTGGACTGTAAATGCCCCAATCGTCCCGCCGCCAAGTATGGCGACATCGCTGCTCCCGGTGTAATTTACAAGCCGCAAGGCATGAAGCGCGACGGTTGAAGGCTCGAATAATGCCCCTTGTTCCCAGGAAATGGTGTCGCCAAATTTTACGGCGTTTCTGGCGGGGATTTTTACATATTCCGCAAACCCCCCTTGCTCGCGTGAGCCTATGAAGCTGTAGTTTTTGCATTGTGCGTAGAATCCTTTTAGGCAATGTTTACAAGCCATGCATGGTAGCAGTGGTGCGCCGGATACCCTGTCGCCTATGGCAAGGGTATTTACGTTTTTACCTACCTCAACTACTTCGCCCGAGAACTCGTGCCCCAGCACATTTGGGTAGTAATGTGCGCCGTTATATAGCACCCTTGGCACATCTGAACCGCATATGCCTGCTGCGCGTACCTTTACAATTACCGCGTCGGGGGTTGTGGTTGGGGTGGGGTAATCGTCGTAGCGTATGTCCTCGTTTGCGTATAGCACTGCTGCTTTCATATTGCCCTCCTTTTGACATCTTTGGAAACTTCATTTGCGGCCACGAATATCGCGGACTTTATAGTGAAGTAATTAGGAGTTTGCATAGATGTCCACTGTCAGGCTTTTTAGCCTGTCATACAACTGCCTGTAAACCTTGTAGCCGCCAGTATATAGCGTGTGGTTTTGTGCATTTGGCTCATATTTTGCCCCTGGACGCACTGCTTGGCGTATGGCATCTTGTGCATCCTTATATAGTCCCACGCCTATGCCTGCGAGCATTGCTGCGCCTAAGTTAGTGCCTGTATCGGCGGACGGGGCGTATATAGGTAGACATGTAACATCCGCAAGTATTTGCATCCAGACTACCGAGTTTGCTACGCCGCCTACCAAGTTAAGGCTATGGGGGGATACGCCAGCTTCCTTCGCTGTTTCTATGTTGTGCAACAACGAAAACGCTACGCCTTCCATCGCGGAACGTATAATATGGTTTTTACCCTTACTGTAATCAAGCCCGTAAAACAACCCCTTTGCATTTTCGTCCCATATGGGACTACGCTCGCCAGACATATATGGCAAAAATACCAGCCCGCCTGCGCCAGGTTGCGATTGTGCCGCTAATTCACTCATCGCGGCATAATCAAGCCCTTGGAATACATTGTCCCTAAGCCAGCGTAAAACGCCGCCCCCACCAACCGTGCCGCCTTGTAACAGCCACCGCTCCGGGGCAACATGGGGGCTTAAAATAAGCAGTGGGTGTGAGACAGGGTTACCCATACAAAGGCTCATGCCCCCGGCCGTGCCGCCCTGCGCCTGTGTTTCACCGGGATTGGCCACTCCTGCTCCCAAAGTAGAGCAAGCGGCATCCAACCCGCCCGCCACAACAGGTATGCCTGATAAAAGCCCCGTAGCCATCGCGGCTTCGGGCGTAACAGCACCTACTATCTGGGAAGGAAGCGAAATTTCCGGCATCAAATCAAGTGAAACACCTAGGGCATTGGCCATGTTTTTGTCCCATTCCAGTTTTCGAACATCAAAAAAATGCAAGCCATATCCCTGGGATGTATCTTGGGTGAACTTGCCCGTCAGGCGGTAAACGATGTAGCTGTTGGACTGTAGAATCTTGTATGCGCGTTTAAACACATCGGGGAATTGTGACTCAAGCCAGCGTATTTTTGGCGTGGTAAACATGGGTTGGAGCGGGTTGCCGCATAGGGCGAAGATTTCATCCGGTGGTACATTCTGCGTCATTTCACGGCAGATATCGGTAGATCTTGTGTCCATCCATATTGGTGTGTTAAAAAGCGTGTCGCCGTTTTTGTCGACCGCAACTGCTGACCAACTTTGTCCGGCAATGCCTATGGCGGCTATGTTGGAAGGGTTTACGGTGCGGTTTTTGAACAACTCCAATATTGCATTACATACTGCCCCCCACCATTCGTTGGGGTTTTGCTCTGCCCAACCCGGGGCAGGGTGGTATACGGGGTAATCCACTGTGGCAGTAGCAATGGCTATCCCTTTGCTGTCAAAGACTGTTGCTTTGCAAGATGATGTGCCAATGTCAATCCCTAGTATATATTTAGACAAAATATCACCCTGATTCTATGTGTTGTGGGGCAAGCAGTGTTCGCCGCTGCGTTGAACATCTAACTTAAAACTAAGAAAATCCAACCAGCCCTCGCCAGCGAAAATAAAATAAAGCCCACTCACGCCCTGCCAAGGGCACAATGAGGCATAAAATGGTTCAAAGTTTTCAGACGGTTTAATTCTAATTTCCGCAAGTGGCACACCATCCGGGGCAGTGGAAACAACCATCTTGCCATAGGCATTCCCTCTTACCCGCACGTTAATCGTACCTGCACCTTCGTATTGGAAATACTTAAACCCCGCCATAGCACCGTCTCGCATATTCGCGATATATTGGTAGCTTTCGGCGTATTCCCCTGGCTCTGCATCGGCACGGTTTTGCGTGAAGTAAGGATTATCGCCTGCAGCACTTTTATTGGGGCGATGTGTGGACGAGCCGCCACGGTACGTAAGATTGCATGCAATACGCGCCTCGTACTCGCCAATGCCGGAAAGCGCGCCGCCGTTTAAGCCGCAACTCGTAACCTCAACTTGCTGTATGCGCCCGTCTTCACCAAAGCAAATAGGTTCTGCGCACATTTGACGGGAGAAGTCATGGAAGTTTGTATGCCGGTGGTAAAAGATATACCACTGCCCATGTATGTTAATCATGCCACCATGGGTATTGCCAAGATAGTTAAGCGCGTTCTTTCCGGTACGCCCATTCAGGAATACATCGCCAATACTTACGATAGTACCGCCGTATTCGAACCCCTCGTCAGGTTTATCGCTTACCGCATAGCATAACTCATGGAAATTTATAGATGAGTAGGCCAGGTAATACCTCCTGTTAATTTTTCGAATAGACGGGGCTTCAAAATATTCATGCCCCGCATAGCCGGGGAAATGTTCACATTTTGCACCTGCCCCGGTAAGCACAAGCTTAGGCTCGTATTTTACGGTAAGCATATCCGGCTCAAGCTCCATCACATAGCAGCCGTCTACCCGTAGCTTTCTTTCAATAAATTTTTCATGGTTGCGGGGGGAAAAACCTGAATACAAAAATACCCGTCCGTCGTCATCCATAAAAACGCCCGGGTCAAACTGAAAAATATCATCAGGGCTTGTACCTATAATACTGCCATCCCCACGGCGTACATGCCCATAGAATTGAAAGTCACCCGTAGGCTCGTCACATACCGCAACAGACATTACCCCACCCATATCCAGCGCGTAGAATAAATAATACCGCCCATCCGCGCCTTGCATGATATCCGGAGCATACATGCTGCGTGTACCGTCCGGGTCTTGCGGGTCTTGGCCTTTGCGGTATATTACGCCGTCGTAACGCCAGTTAGATAAATCGTCTACAGGTGCGGACCAGCATACATAATCGTTCATGCAAAACCCAGTGCCGTCGAAGCGGTCGTGCGAGCCGTATACATGTACGCGGTTGTTGAATATATAGGGTTCACCGTCCGGGATATATTCGTAGCTTGGTAGAAAAGGGTTGAACGCCTGGTTTTTCATCATGTCGCTCCTTATCCGTAAGTTGGCCTTTGACCTAACCTATATTAATCGCAAGACAATTGGCGTATCTAACAGGCATTTGCTCTGGCAACTTCACACTAAGTACACCAAACTCCTGGGCAAAAGCCACGTCCCCATGCCCAAGTAATGTCACCTTAGCAACTTTGTCAGCCATGGTAAAACTTTTGACAACCGCGACACGATTTTCCGGTACATCCATCATAAAGGCATACACCACATTCCCTTTCTTAGTAAACCGGAAATCCGAACTATTCCATACAACCGCGTTTTCTTTAAACCCATCTATAACCACGCTAGAATCACCCTCGCGGTAAACCCGCCAAGGCCGCGTACCATGGATACCACTGCCACAAACGTCAAACCATGCCGCAAGTTCTTCAAGTATATATAGTGCTTCATCATCGATAGAGCCATCGGGTTTTTGCAAAATATTGAGCAGCATATTCCCGTTTTTGCTAACGATATCTACCAACATCTCTATAATCTGCTTTGGGGTTTTATAAGGCTGGTGTGCGTCATAAAACCAGTTACCAATACATGTATCTGTATGCCAAGGGTGAGGCGAAATGTCAGGGAGCTGGCTTTTTTCTATATCCAATACGCCTATTGTATATATCTCCGGCCTTCTGTCTTTTTGTAAATATATACCGTTTGGGACTGTATTGTAATAATTGGCCACAGCAGAAAGCCCTGCTGCGTATCTTTCGCTTGTAGGTTCTGACTGCCCGTAAACCCCAAAGGGTAGTGCCCCGTCAGAGTACAGTAAATCCGGCTTATACATCTCAACAAGCTCTGCCACAACCCCGTGCCAGTAGGTATGCCATTTATGGTTTGTGGTATACCACCGCTCGTTTGTTACGTCATCGGAAATGCCGTCATGTCCTTCCAGGTAGAAATCCCTATATTCCGGTTTATTGCCGTCATACGGCACGCCCTTATAAATCCCGGAAGAATCGCTTTTCTTATTATGGCAAAACCATGTGTACGTGGCTCCCAAATGCTCGCTAAACCCAAATGGCAAGCCGTGCTTCTTTGCGGCCTTCTGCCACATGCCGGTAATATCTTTCCCAGGCCCCATATTTACGGAGTTGTACTTATTTAGCTTGGATGGGTAATTAAAAAAATGGTCATGGTGCATAGCTTGGCCCATAAAATACTTCGCGCCCGCTTTTACATATAGGCTCATAAGCCCTTCTGGGTCGAAGGCCTCCGCTTTCCAGCTTTTAGCCAAATCTAGGTATCCAAACTCTGAGGGATGCCCGTATACACGCCTATGATATAAAAATTGCGGAGTATCATCTTTATACATGCGGCGGGCATACCAATCTCCATTCATTGCAACGGACTGCGCGCCCCAATGGCTCCATATCCCAAATTTCGCGTCCCGAAACCAATCTGGGCATTCGAAAGCCTGTAAAGATTCGAATGTAGGCTCGTAAGCCCCTTTTTTATACCTGTAGGAAATTGCATCACAATTTCCACTTGTATCCGCTGCTAAAAGCGGTGAAAACGCTTGTTTATTACCAAAATTAATATTTTCCATAGTCATGCACCGCCTGATACATAGCAATAATATTCTCTACAGGAGAGTTGTCTTGAATCTGATGGGTTGGGGCAAAGTGATACCCGCCTGCAGGCATCATAATTTCCAGGGTATGGCGGCAGTTTTCCGTTACCTCTTTGGCTATGCCGTATGCAAGCGGCCCTGCTGTAGATATACAGCCATGGAAATTTAACCGCCCGCCAAAGTTTTCCGCCAAATATTCCGGCGACATATTTGTTGCCTCTGGCTGTAGGGTGTCAATCGCGTCTACACCCATTTTAATAAACTCGTCATAAACCCAGCTGGACGAACCGCAAGTGTGAACCATTACCTTCGCGCCATAGCTTTTTGCCAAATCTATAAATTTTGCATGGCGGGGTCGCAGCACGCTTTTATATAAATCCATGCTAATCATGGGCGCGTGCTGGCTTCCCAAATCTTCACCCAGCATTACAAAGTCAAAGCGCCCTTGGCCTTTGCTTAAAAATCTTTCAAGCATACCCAACTGTAGAGTCAGTTTGCGGTCAACCAATCGCAGGATAGCTTCATCTTCCGTAAGCAGCCCTACTAGCGCGTCTTCCATTCCCATAACCTGGCCTAGGGAGTTAATAATATCCGCAAACCCTGCATGGCCGCAATATATGGCTTTATCCTTATGTCGCCCCATTGCCCTTATCGCAGTATCGTAGTCAAAATCGTCCGGACTTGGGTATTTAAAAGCGTCTATAGTTTCATCGCTTGCCCCAGTTAGTGGGAACTCGCAAAAATCTTGATACCCACCGTGTTCGTTGGCTACCCAGCGTGTGTAAAACCCGTACAACCTATTAACGGTTGTACCTGGTATTTCCTTAAACAACAAAGGCCCCGTGTATGCCGCTCCCACACCACGGAAGTCGACCCCGAGGATTTGTAGCAAATCCTCGGGGTTTGTGACTCCCAAAGCCGCACAGAGCTTCCCGTGAATCGTAGGGTTAGATTGGTAATTCACGGGAACTCTATCGGCTTTTTCGTAAGCGAAGGTGTTAAGCACCCTTTGGCGGGAGGTCATCGTCTCCTTCGCTTTGGCAATTGTAGTCATTATCTGTTAAAGAAATCCGAAAGTGCAGAGTTTATTGCTGTTTCATAGGCAGTAAACTGGCTGGCTGGCATGACTGCGCTTTCGCTTACAACATCTCGCAGTATGTCTCCTAGATGAACAGCCTCGCTCATAAGCCCGGGGATGGCCTGTGAACGGTCAGATACGGAGTTGTCCATGATATGCAAGAAAGAACTTATACCGTTATCATCAATCCAGCCTGTACGCAATACATCAAGGAAGGTATCTGTACGCAGTGGCCCCATAGCTTGGGCAACTTCGTGGAAGATGATTGCAGTCCATTCAGGGTTTTCTACATTCATAGGCATTACAAAGCTACGGAAGTTGCCAAATGTACCCACATGTTCCGCTCCGTTTGGCCCTACAGGGAATGGTACAAAGCTAAACATATCACTGTAGTTGTTAACAAAGAATGGTGAGTTAACGTACCATATTTCGCCTGCTAAAAATAGCGAGCGGTCTTCTACAAAGAACCCACCGGTATAACGTGGCAAGCCTTCTACCCAAGGTGTTGTTACCCTATCTGTAAAGTTTAAGTCACGAATCCAGTCAAACACTTGCATAGAGTTGGGGCTGGATAGGTTAGACACCCAGTTTCCGCCCTGCATGGCTATGCGAGAACTATTGTTGGAAGCAAGCGCAAGGTTAATAAGTGTGGGGCTAAGTGTCACGCCAAAGATATCTGTTTCGGGGTTGCCTACGTTGTCTACTGTCACTGTAAGTGCCATCTCGCGGAACATATCCCATGTCCATTGCCCGTTACGCCATAGCTCGTAGGGGTTTTGTAAGCCGAACATGTCTAAGAGGTTGAGATTTACAAACACGCCTGCAAACTGGTTTGCACTACCATACCAAAGCCCATAGGTATCGGGGCCGAAAGTCGTGCCATATGTCGTGGAAGCGTTATAAACAGGCGAGTTCATTTGAAACTCAGGTATGTCGTGGATTGGGCGCAACATGTTTGCGGCCATAAGTTGTAAGAAAACATTGTATGGTACGTCTACCAAATGGAAGGGCATGTCGCCTGCCATGATTTCTGTAATAATTTCATCAACCATTTCTGCTACAACGGGGTAACCACGGAATTCGAAGTTCATGTTGTACTTATTTTCTAGATAGTAAACTAGGTCTAGCCATTCTTCTAAAACGCCTTCACCTTCGTACTCGTGAATCCAATGGGACGCCCATACTAATGTCCAACCGCCCATGTCTATGGGCCCGTCGTCTGGCTCTGGCTCAGGCTCTGGGTCTGGAGTCACTGGGTCAGGGGATGGAGCTGGGGTTGCTGCTTCTTGTTGGTTGCCTTGGTCGCCTGTATCGGCAGGGGTATCCCCGTTCCTATTGCAAGCTGCAAATACAAGCAGTAAAAGCACGCCAGCAACAACTAGCATAAAAATTGTTCTTTTCATTTCAATTTCTCCTTCCTTAATATAAGGGGTTATTGTTATAAAGCGGCTTGCCGCCACGTGATACGGCAACCACCTATTAACCAGTTATTCCGCTCTTTTCTAAGCCTTCGATGAAATATTTTTGGGTGAACACATATAGGCATAGTATCGGGGCAATAATTATGATTACCGCCGCCGCGGAAGCCGCCTGTGCCACAACTGGGTCAATTACAAACCCGGTAGGCATTAGGAAAGTAGCAATCCCTCCAACCGCAGTGGGAAGTGTAAGCCGCGTACCCCAAAAGAGCCGTGTAAAATAAGAATCTGTCCATTGCCATGTAAAAGAGAACAAAAATACCGTAACCATCATAGTGGCCGCGCAAGGTAGCATAACCCTGTAAAATATTTTAAATGGGTTTGCACCGTCTACGACTCCAGCCTCCTCCAGCTCGTTGGGTAGCCCCCTAAAAAACTGGCTCATAAGGTAAATATACAACCCATTACGAAGTCCAAAACCCGAAGATGACAGTAAAACAAACGGCCAAACAGAGTTGATCAGGTTTAATGAATCCCCGGTAATAGCGGCAGAAATACCAAAGGGGTTAAAAAACCTAAACTGGAAAAACTGTGCCGTTAGTATCGTCTGCGGTGGAATTAGAAGCGTAAGCACCACAAACACATACAAAAGCCGCTTGAACGGGAAATTAAATCTGCCAAACCCATACCCAATAAGAGTACAAGACATCACCTGCAAAATGGCTACCAGTAGTGATATAAACACGGAGTTAATAAGCGACTCCGGTATACGCATAGCCTGGATTGCCAAAGTAAAATGCTCTAAGGATGGGTTTCTGGCAATATACCTGACTGTTAAATCCAAAAGGTCGTCGAAGCTCTTTATAGCCTCTAGGAAATGCCTAAACACCGGATACATGATTAGATACATAATGCAGATAAGCACCACGTACTTTATAACGCTAAACAAGACGGTAGAAGGCTTTGTTTCCTTTAGTTTATGGTATTTTCTTTTCCAAAACCCCATTCTTTCAGGTCTTGACTTAACTATGGTCATACGCGCCTCCCGCTAAGCCTCTATTAACTCCCTTACCACTTGCACAAAGCCCGGTACTGCATTCATG
>Ga0123355_10002457_pt1 | contig 26206 bp, 17 predicted proteins | sample TergutEmb28metaG_3_FD_89872 | JGI IMG/M metagenome (GOLD analysis project Ga0123355, IMG submission 89872) | Embiratermes neotenicus P1 segment gut microbial communities from Petit-Saut dam, French Guiana - Emb289 P1 | ecosystem: Host-associated > Arthropoda: Insects > Digestive system > Gut ...
ATTAAATTTGCAAATGAAATGCATACTAAAATGGTAAAATGTGCTATCATACCTTTGGCCTCAAAAATGCCACTAAATTAAGGTAATACAAGGCATAAAAGGCTTCCAGCTATTGTAAGGCACGACCTAAAAGTGCATAAACCATACCTCCTCTGGTGTCATTTACATAAGAATATTATCGAATGTAACGGATTCTTAATATTTTTTCGTATTTTATGTGTTGACATTTGGTAAATGACATGGCACTATTTGGGTCGTCAAGTTTGGATAGGGTAATCAGATTGTGGACTTTTTTAGTCGAAAAATACTGCTATTACAAGACCTCATGCAAATGGTGGAAGTGGGATTCTGCCAACCCGATTAAGATAGCCCCACACTATTTTGGTCAAAAACTTGCTAGTGGTATTTTGCAGTTTGGTTATTTTATTTAATTACATAGCGGTATGTTTTATTTTGGCAGGTAAAATATAACTATTGATGTTAATATTTATATTTTATTTGCAGGTTGTTACATATGTAGTACGTGACAATTTTCAAGCACCCGCCTTAATATCGCATGAGAGTATGCCGCTATAGTAAGAATATAGCACCAATAGCTAAACAACGATGCTAACGGTGCAAAAGAAAGGAGAAGTGATGTTGCCAAAAATGGCAAAGCAAAATTTTTGTGCAAAAGCAGTGCGAAATATTTATTTATTTTTTAGAGGAGGAAACACAATGGAACGAAATATGACAAATCGTATAGTCGCATTTGTTATAGCAGTAATGATGGCCATTCTATCAATTGGCTTTATGCCAGCTACTGTGCAAGCCGCAGAGTATGACGGAAATGGTTACGACAATATAGCTGATGTGCCGTACGAGCCCGAAATGGACTTACCATACGCCCCAGACGCTAATGATTATTATCCCGAAGAGGATGAATATGAAGAGTATCAAGAACTGCCATTAGGTTATATGCCTATTGACCCTATGAGTTATGTAGGCATTATGCCAATGATTGGTGGCGTAAATTATAGTCCTTTTGTTACTCATATCGGAATGGGTACATGGGCCAATCCTGGCCCCACACCACTTCAAGGTATGGGTACTTGGAACGTTGGAACTGCAGGGCATCGTCATTTGTTCCCCGGCGAAGATTACCTTCTTAACTTTGGCATCCATGGTTTTAATCCAAATCATACAACCTTTAATGCCAATGAAGTGTTCCATGGTGCTTGGATGGAAGTGAATGTTATTAACATGCCTTCAACCACATATTATTTTGGTGGCCGTCCTGCGGGTGCTAATCATAATATAGGTACCTCTAATTGGATGTTCCAAACCGTTAATCCTAATGGTTTTGCACAAAATACCTGGGTATATTCTCAGAATCCTTTTGGTGGAACAGTCATAGCACGTCCTGGTGTGACCGATACTAATACTTCTTTTCAGACACCCGATCACAACTTCTATTTTACTCCACATTTACCAGGTGTGTACCGCTTCGAGATTCGCTGGCATTACGTTGTCAGTCGCACTGGAATGTATAATATTAGTACAACTAGCACCCCTAATTGGCAACCATGGACACAATGGCGCCTTAACACTAACACGCATACTCAGCTTATTGACATTCATGTGTCATACCCAAGACTTCAGCGTGTTAATCCGTTCTATCGCGCTAATTATGGTTTTGACGCACTAAGCTTGATTCATGGTCATGGACTAGAACTAGAAGTGCGTCTTGTATGTTCTCTCGACCAACCGCACGACCTAAGAAGCTTATATAATTACAATATTGTGTGGGATACAACAAGAACACCTGTTATTAATGTAGATCCTTTTACTCCAGGTGCTGGTGCTCAGAACATGTCTGGTATATTACCTACACCACGTAATGAGGTCATACACATACAAGCACATGGACAGAGTGTTACAGTGTTCTCAGCTCAACTACAGCGTGTGCGTACAGCAGCCTCAGTTCTCTATCCAGCTTCTCCACGCAATCCAGGGTTTTATTTTGTTGAGAACATTCCAGGCCAAAATCGTTGTCCTTTTGGTCACCGTCCTAGTCCTTATGGCAACGCTCTACCTTTTGGTGGCTCTCACGTCACTGGCCAGAATGCCGCTACTATCTATTTCACTGTGCATCCTCACGCCAATGTTCTTGCTAGAGGGTACGCTCAGCATGTAATAGGGCCTGGTGGTACATTAGGTTTACCACAGGAAGCAGCCGCTCCTGGGGCACTCCCTCCTCCAGACCACTTCGAAATACCTGGTTTAGGATTTGATAATGCTGCCGGTCGTGCTCAGTTAAGCGTTACGCTTGAGCCTCATATGGGTGCAAACGCGTTTATACTTTTCCATCAAGGCATGACTATCCACTGGACTGCATATCCTGAAGGCATTGTTGCACTAGGCAATGTAGGAGGCGGACTCGGAACCGACGCTCTACTGCAAAATGTAACAGCATTAGCTACTGGTGATGTTGTAATTAGGGCAGAGATTAGGTCCTCACATTTCTTCTGTCATTGCTGTAACGGTATCGCTAACAATTGGAATAGATACACTCTTGCGCAAGGTTCTAGAGACTACGTGGATTATATTGAATTCCACATTTCTGTAGTACCAACAGGGCTAGAAGCTGTTCCAGTTACTGGTGGTAACTTAAATGGCCAAATCGTGCAATACGGTACAGACGAAACCTTTGAAGTTAGGCTTCAACCGATTTTGCCGCCTATCCCAAATCAACCTACCCCAAGACCTAACGCATTACCTGTTGGTTGGTATATTGAATGGGATACCCCAGAATACAATGTTCTACAGCCGTTTTCAGTAGCACCACATGTTGGTAATAATACCGACTCACCAGTTGTACACGATGGTGGGTCACTGAACGAAAAATCACTAACAGTTACAGCTCGCCACCCAGGCGTTGCACAGTTTAGGGCCAGGCTGGTTAACGGCCATGGTGTTTCTACCAGTGAGAACACTGTAACCTTTACTAATGTAACTGCAAAACCACGTGGTGTTGTAATTAGTGGTTGGGCTGGCAATGTGCAAGTCCGCGATCTAATGTTTGGGGAAGTAATTAATCCTTATGTCCTACTAGACCCAATCCAATTTAACTGGAATTTAACACCAAACTGGAATGTAGTATGGCATGTGCATAGTAATCCAGGTACCCCACCTGTTGTAGCTTTATCAAACCAGCGTGTAACAGAAGGCATGGGCCATGGTATAACCATGACCGCTAGAAGTGCTGTTACTGGCACAGCCGTAATATACGCTCAGCTACGAGATAATGGTGGTAACGTAATGGATTCCGTTAGGTTCGAGATAAACGTAGGCGTAGCACTACCAAATGGCATTACGCCAGCACCAAGCAACCCAGCCTACGTGCGTCATAACCATAACGAAAATTTATATGTTCATCTAACACCAGCATTTGCAAACCTTACAAGCTTGCCAACCGGTTGGTCTGTGCAATGGACAAGGGGTGCAGGCAGTAATATTAACGCAATTGGTTTTGCGTCCGGTGGTATTGTTGATGCTAACTCTGTTACCACCACAGTACCATTTGTTGAACTAGAGGCACTAGCAAACGGTACAACTGAAATTACAGCCCAATTAAGGGACCTAAATGGTGCCCCAATTGGCTTACCAATTATTGTAGGTTTAATTGAGGCCCATCCGTCTGGACTAATCAATCTTGGCCCAGCACTAAGCCCAATAGACTTGCCAATTGGAACGGACGTAATCCTTACAATGCAGTTAGTTTCCGACTTGTTCTTATTGCTACCTTCTGAAATCCTTGCTAACAACTGGACTATTGGATGGCATTCAGACAATACAACTCATGTAACTGCTACTCCAGGGCCTACTGACTTCACAGGCACAATAGCAGCAACCAACAATGTAGGTCACGCATATGTTTATGTCACGCTTTATGACCACAACGGGCACGAAGTAGACGTAGTAAGAATACGTGTAAACGTATACGACCCAGCTAATGCTTTAGTACCTTTAGAAATTAGAAGGCATGCCAACAGCCCATTAAACGGGTTAGTAGTATATGCTGGCAACCCGATAACTTTGGAGGTAGAACTATATCCACCAGGTAGCAACCTATACGGCGGCCACTATATTTTCTGGGAAAGAGTATCTACTCCTGCAAATTCTGTATTTAATTTCCCACCACCACTAAACAATACAACCAGCAACAGCCTAACTGCGGAAATTGACGCAGCGTTGCTAGGTCATTCAGTTTGGAGGGCAGAACTACGTCTGCCAAATAGCTTGCCAGTTGGCACCCCTGCAGTTTACTTCAATGTAGAGTCACGCCCAGGTGGTATAGCAAATGTAACACCATTAGCATTTCCTATCATGGCAGGGCAAACCTTGCCTATAGAAGTAGAAGCATCTCCAGCCTCATTCGCTGGCCATCCACTTCCAATGGGATGGAGAGTTGATTGGGAATCTGGGTTTGCAGGTATCACCGTAACTGGTGACAGCCCCAGCTTAGTTTCAGCTATTACAGCTGGCCCACTTTTAGGCTCAGGAAATGTATACGCAATTCTACGCGATTCTTCAAATGCTGAGATTCATCGTGTTACCTTTGTAGTAACTATTGTTCCAGCATCCCCACAAGGTATTGAGATAGTTGGTCAGCAAAATAACCGCTATATCCGTGCCACCTCTCCAGGAGAGCGTTTTGAAGTAAGACTAGAGCCAAATATGATGTTAGGTAGTGACTGGGCAATTGAATGGACAATAGACAACGCGTCTATCAGATTTGCCAACGGACAAACTTCACCTTATATCGGCTCAACAGCAGTGTACCTTATAGCTGCACAATCTGGTACTGCTAACGTTACTGCCCGTTTGTTTAATCTCAACACCAACACTGCTGTTGTTGGCACTGATAGAACATTCCCAGGCGTTCTGGCTAAGCCAGGCGGCTTGACCCACGTAGCTCCAGACCCAGCCAACGTTCAAGTATTCACTCTATTTAACCCACAATTATTTGCAGTACGTTTGGCACCTACTACGCCATTCCCTGGATTCACTGTAGTTCCTACTGGTTGGAGTGTAGTATGGACATCTTCAAATGACGCGGCAATATCTGTTGCCGAAGCAATTCCATCAGGCTTAATGGCTAACGTAACCCCTCACTTCCCATCAAGCCATGAAACAATCACTGCAACGCTATATGAAGGAACTACTCAGCGTGGCCAGGTAGTATTTAATGTAACAATACCTGTGCCTCTACTTCCACCAACTGGCCTTGAAAGAGTAAGTGGCCCAACCCATGATATGCTGGTACACGATACACTTGATTTGGCCGTAGAAATTACTCCTGCTGGTGCAGACTTAACCGCAGGTGGTAATGACTGGCACGTAACATGGGCCCAAACCGGTGGCACAGGCGCAGTATCTGTTGGCACACCATCAGGGGCTTACGGCGGAAACGTAACAATTACCGCCACAGCACCAGGTACGGCACTTGTTTCCGCACAACTTCGTGCAACAGCAACTTCCCTACCTTCATACACCATATCCTTCACCATAACAATTGATGAGCTTGGTCTAACAAATGTTACACAAAACCCACGCACATTAATCTATGGTATGCATTTTGCTGAGCAAGGTCGTTTTGAAGTAGAACTAACCCCAGCAGGTTTCGAGTTGCCACCAAACTGGAGCATCGAATGGACTACTAGTGACCCATCCGTTGTAACAATTTGGACAACAAACAACCTGTTCGAGTACGCAACAACTCAAGGCTTAGGACCCGCACAAATTACTGCAACACTTCACCGTAATGGCGTAGCCGTTACAGGTGCTAACGCTTCCTTCACATGGACAGTTGATGTTGAAGAAGCAACTCCAACCGGACTTGCACGCATTGGCATACAAGACCGTGAGGTAGCAGTAGGCGACACCTATGACCTATACGATTACGTGAACTACCTGCCACTTGGCTTAGTTAACGCACCACTTCCAACCGGTTGGGTTGTAAGCTGGTGGTCATCTGACACAGATGTCGCAACAGTTAACAGTGCCGGCGTAGTAACAGGCGTAACACCAGGGTTAGCTTTAGTAGTAGCAAGACTGTACTATCAAGGCAATACCGACATGAGCTGGAGTTATGCTAGCTTCTGGGTAACCGTTTATGATGGTACACCACCACCACCGTTAGCATTGGTATTTGACCTTGATTCACTGGAATCAGCAGGTGTTTGGGGTCAATCAATTTTGCTGGACATCGTTTCTCATGAGTTCCTTCCAGCACCTGTCAACGGTTTTATGTTAATAATCATACGTTCACCCGGATGTCCAATTTATGGCCCACTAACACTAGTTCATCATTCACTTGTTCTTCCCAATGGTAATGAAATATTCCTGTGTGCTTCTGTTGGTAGGATAGATGTATTCCTAACTGACGGTCACCCAGGCTTCCTAGGTGGAACAGGAACAATTCATGCACACGGTTACTGGGATCGCTAGAGAGGAGAGTACTGTATTATGTTATTACGTCAATCTAAGTTGGTACTATCCTTACTGCTTTGCGCCGTATTGATAACAGCTTCAATAGTTGTAGCAAACGGGTCAGTATCTGCAGGGGCTACCCAAAACAATATAACCGTAACTTTCAATCCAAATACGGGGGTACTAACAGTACACGGCGAGAATATGCAATATACTAATCGCGAGCACATGGTATCAGTACAACGTTCAGATAATACTTTTGTGACACTGATGCCAGATATGCATACCCCTTCAACTGGTAGCTTCACATCAAACTTTTCAGGTATTACTGTTGGTGCCACTTATCGCGTACGCGTAGAGGTTATGCAACCCGCAACTTGGGGTGGTTATAATGCACAACATACTACCAGCGCAGCACCACCACCAACCGCTGCACCAACAGCACCGCCAACTGTAGCACCACCAACTTTAGCACCACCAACCGCTACACCGACACCACCACCAACCGGTCAGCATGTGGTAATCTCACTTACCCCAGCTTCTACCCCCGGTCGATGGAATATAACGGTTACCGGAGATAACATGTATTACAATTTTCCACACACTGTGTCAATAATGAACGGTGGCGTGATGTTGCCAAATGTTATTCCTGTAACTGTTCCAGCACCTAATAACAGTTTTGTCGCAACTTTCGCGAATGTGGCACTATCCAGTGGTAATACCTACCACGCAATGGTTGAATTAAACCACGGCCTAGTAGTAGTTTCTTGGTCACAAGATATATGGCCATTTACCGTGCCAGTTGCACCCCCTACGTCATCCCCCACACCAACCCCCACGCCAACCCCAACCCCAACTGCACCACCGCAACAACCACCTGTCGGTGGACCCGGCGGTGGCGGCGGCGGTGGTGGAGCAGTAGGCGGCGGCGGAGCAGTAGCTTCCCCCACACCTACAGCCTCCCCATCCCCAGCACCAGATCAGCCATTTAGGCGCTTTACAGCAACTAATGCTGACACAGGTGTAGCTATCCAGCTTCCTCACTCAGACGTGGGTATGCCTGGCGATTTTGTTGCCGACATGATTGGACGCGACGCTCTTAATGCAATGTTCTTACTAGAAGAGATTCATGAGTTACTTGACGACACAATCCCTGCTTTGGTTAGAGTATATGTAGCAGATCTTAACCTAACCGAAGAACAGTTGATTATGTTAGTAGGCTTCGGATTTGACCCAGAGACCGACGAGTATGAAATAATCCGTGGGTTCTTTGGTCCAAACCGTACTCATTTCTACTTCGAGTTTGACGGTGAGGGAACCATTGGCGCAATGTTCTACGAGCGTCCAATGCCACTACTACGCTTTAATATTGGCCAAGTACGTTATTATCATAACGGCCAGCCAATGACAAGCGATGTAGCCCCGTTCATTAGCGCAAACCGTACAATGGTGCCGATACGCATAGTTGCCGAGGCATTAGGCGCAACCCCTCGTTGGGATGACGCTACACGTACAGCCTATATTTATAAGGATACAGTAACCTTAAGGCTTCCAACGGGTGTACCGCTTCCAGATGGCATGGGTATGCCGGAAATGAGAAACAATCGTGTGCTAGTACCGGTAAGATATGTAATCGAAAACTTCGATGCCGTAACATTGTGGAATGCGGCACGTCAAGAAGTAACTGTGTACGTTTGGTAACACGAAATATTCTTTAGATTTAGATTCTTAAGTCTTAGATAATAAAGTGGCTTAGCCACTTATAACGGTAGGCTAAGGTGAATTTCTTAGTCTACAGCAAAAACCCGTATTATCGGTAGCAAGATACCGGTAGTACGGGTTTTTTGTGTATGCAAGTGCAATCACAGTACAGCGAGGGGAGTGCCTATAGTTTTCGTACCTAAATGCAGAAATTTAGTGTATAATAAGAATAGGCAATTTGCCCTGTACCGATAGGATGGTGACACTTTGGCAGTCATACACAAGGCAAGAGATAACAGTATAAAATTGATATTAAGTGAGCCAGAATTATTTGCAGAGTTTCTGCGATGCTTTACCTCCTTGGAGATTTTTAAGGATGTTGCGCCGTCAGATATTGAGGACGTTCCCGAACGCCTAATATCTCTGGTTTCGGAGCAAAAAGATGGCGATACCATTAAGCGCATAAACTTGAAAGGCGGCACACCGCTGTTTGTTATAACCATTGTAGAGCATGAATCAAAAGTCAATTTTCGTTCACCGTTTAAGATGTTACTCTATATCGCACTAATACTGGATGCCTATGAAAAGGAAGTAAATAAGGAAGTAGCCGCCAAAGATTCTGATAGTAGTGCAAAGATTTCCTTGGCAAAGGACTTCAAGTACCCACCAATACTGCCCATAGTATTTTATGATGGTGAAAGCGAGTGGACAGCCGAAACCAATTTCCTTTTTAGGACAGAGATGCACGAAATTTTTGAGAAGTATATCCCCAAGTTTGAATACGAACTGGTGAGCCTAAGAGATTACAGCTTTGCAGACCTAGCCACTTTCGGAAATGTACTGTCGCTGTTTATGATGATAGATAAATTACGAACTGCCGAAGATTTTAGCGAGTTGGGCAAGCTACCAAAGGACTATGTAGAGCAACTTAGAATCATGAACGTGCCAACCCATTTGAAGGAGCTACTGGTAAAGGTGGCCACGGTGTTACTCAAAAAAATAAATGTACCACAAGACCATATTAATACGTTTGTTGACAAGATAGACGAAAGGGGCGTAAGTGAAATGATATTACTAGAAAACTACGACTGGCAGGAAACCAGAAGACAAGCGAGGGCAGAGGCTGAGGCAGAGATTGGCCGCCAAAGAGCCGAAGCTAACCGCCAGAGGGCCGAATTTGACCGCCAAAGAGCCGAAGCTGACCGCCAGAGGGCAAAAGCTGAAGCACGACTTAAGTTTGCAGTAAACTCTTTGCTGGATAGAGGCACATCAATTACAGATATATCAACTATAACGGGGATTTCTGAAAATGATATACAGGAAATGCTGAACGAATCCGCATAAACACCCTAAACAGTGAAACCATCATGCATAAGCCTAGCAACCGTGAATTTACTCCATATCTGCTAGGCTTTTTCTGTTTTCTACAACAGTCCTGTTCGTGTTCTTTCGAAATTCGTCTTGTACGATGTTCCGGAGGGGAACTGCGTTGAAGCGTTCGCAGTTCCGCTTGACTTGGGGCAGTTCGCTGGTTAGCATCTTTCGTTAAAAGCGGCTTCGCCGCTTTTAGAATGCATTTTCGATATGTGATGCATATAGCTTGCCGCTTTGCTCTAGCACCTCCACCACATCGAACCGAATGTCGCTTTCTGTCAGATTGTGACGGGCCAGGTAGTGGAGTGCGGTGTTTATAATGCGCTTCTGCTTTGTATGGCCTACTGCTTCCCGGGGAAGGCCGTAGGCCAGGTTTTTGCGGAATTTTACTTCTACGAATACTACATATATGCCGTGTTTTAGAATTAAGTCTATCTCGCCGGTTTTTGTGCGGTAGTTACGGGCTAGAATTTTGTACCCTTTGTTTAGCAGAAATTGCTCGGCGGCTTCTTGGCCGGTTAAGCCGGTTTTGTATTTGTTATCCATATATAAGGGGCGGCGCAGCTACTGGCTTATCTGAAAAGCTTAGGCAGTTTAGATATCTTTTGGCGGCGGCGTTAGCTGTTTCTTGGTTAATGGCGTGCAAGATAGCTAGGGGCTGGCCCTTTTCTACTTGGTTACCGGTTTTGGCTTTTATGATTATTCCGGCTTTGTAGTCTATGATATCATCGGCCTTTTCCCGGCCTGCGCCTAGCGTCATGGCGCATATGCCAATGCCCTCCGTGTCCATAGCGGAGATGTAGCCGTCTGTAGGTGATAGCACCGGATGTAGGACTTCGGCAACACCAAAGCGGCCGGGATGCATAGGCAAGTAACTCCCGTTTAGGGCGTTCCCCGCTTCTAGGATATATGCCTTGTCACCACCTTGCGCTTCCACCATTTCTGCCAATTTTGCCAGGGCCTTGCCACTTACCACAACTTCCCTTACCATGTCGCGGCACTTGTCAAGATTGCCTTGCTCTGCCAGGTTTAGCATATGTGCGGCTAGTTCTATACATATCTCGGTTATGTCCTTTGGCCCTTGGCCGCGTAGTACGTCTATTACTTCCAGTATTTCCAGTGTATTGCCTACGGCATTCCCAAGCGGCACAGACATATCTGTTATTATTGCATGGGTTTTGCGCCCGCAACCTTCGCCTATTTCTACCATGGCCTTGGCCAGTGCCTGGGATTCCTCCAGCGTTTTCATAAATGCGCCGTTACCTGTTTTTACATCCAGTAAAATACGGTCAGCTCCTGCGGCTATTTTTTTGCTCATTATACTGGCGGCTATTAGTGGGATGCTGTCTACCGTGGCGGTTACATCTCGTAGGGCGTAGATTTTTTTGTCTGCCGGGGCTAACTTGGCCGATTGGCCGGTTATACATATGCCGTGCTTTTCCACTATTTGCAGAAACTTATCTGTGGCTATGTCGGTCCTAAAGCCGGGGATTGCTTCCAGTTTATCTACCGTTCCGCCGGTGTGGCCAAGGCCGCGCCCGCTCATTTTGGCTACCGGTATGCCCAGTGCCGCTACAATAGGCCCTACGGCAAGGGTGGTTTTATCGCCTACGCCGCCGGTAGAGTGTTTATCTACCTTAATGCCCGTAAGGCGACTAAGGTCCAGCATATCACCAGAGTTGACTATTGCCATGGTTAAAGCCGTGGTTTCCGCCGCTGTCATGCCCTTTAAACAGATGGCCATAAGCAGCGCCGCCATCTGGTAATCTGGTACATCACCGGTAGTATAACCGTTAACAATATAACCAATTTCCTCCGCAGACAGGGCCTTGCCCTGCTTTTTTTTATTAATAATCTCGTATGCTCGCATAATTATTTTGTGCCCCCTAAATCCTTGGCTCCAAAGCTGTATGGCAATATTTCTGATAAATTATGGGTCTTGTAATCATCTGCCGTTTTGGCCACAATAACCTGCAAATCATCCCCGCCAAACTCATACAGCATTTGCCTGCAAACCCCGCAAGGATAGCAATAATCTGCACCATCCGGCCCACCGGCAACGGCAATTGCAATAAAATCCCTCTCGCCACATGACACAGCCTTAACAAGTGCCGTACGCTCCGCACAGCAAGTAGGCGAAAACGCCGCCGATTCCACATTACAACCGGTATACACATCCCCACCGGCAGTCAAAAGTGCCGCCCCCACATGAAAATTAGAATAAGGCGCATAAGCCATACCCTTAGCCTCAATAGCTTTGCTTGCCAAAATATTAAAATCCATATAATCAATCCTCTCAAATATGAAAAAAGCACCCCCAAACGAAAACGCCTGCAAGATGCCAATATATCCCCAAAACCGCGCAAAGCGCGGTTTTAATAAAGTTTTTTGAAGGGGGTTTGGGGGAAAACTTTTTTTCAAAAAAGTTTCCCCCAAGGTTTTAATTCTTTAAAAATCTACCTACTCAGCAACACAAGCATCAACAGGGCATACGCCCGCGCATGCATCGCAATCAATACAGGTTCCTGCATCAATTACATAAATGTCACCTTCTGAGATGCAACTTACCGGACACTCGTCCTTACAAACGCCGCATGCTATGCACGCATCGGTAATTTTATACGCCACTATATTCACCTCCCCCACTAGGGTGTTTTTCGCAGTATATAATATGGCTTGCCCGTTTGCAACATGCACAGGCACGGCACATGCGATATATTACAAAATATTAATATATCATTGCGAAATGTTTACGTTGCCATGTTTTTTTGTTAATATAATAGAAATGTCGGCAACTACATATAAAAGAGGGATTTTGATGAAAAAACTCATATGCCTATTGGCTTTTCTGCTAGTATTTCTATTTCCTGCCGCAGTCTACGGCGCAACCAATGCCAGGTTAATCATAGACTACGAAGAAGTGCACGGCCTAGACGTACCGCCAATAATGATGAACAACAGGGTAATGGTACCGGCCCGCGGTGTATTCGAGCGTATGGGTGGCGTTGTTGAATGGAATGACGTACATAGGCAGATAACCATACGCTATAACGGCTATGTACTAATTATGACCATAGGCGAAACAATCGCATGGCACAACGGCGAGGTTATTATAATGGATGTACCGCCGGTTCTGCGCGATAACCACACGCTAATACCGCTACGCTTTCCGGCGGAGGCATTTGGGTTTGATGTGGATTGGGATAGCTCTACCCAGGCCGCAATTATTAACTCTGGCGTTAATAATCCCAACAATGGGGATGATGACAGTAATATACCGGAGTATGTTCCAGAATATATCCCAGAATATCCTCAAGAATGGCCAACCCATCAGCCAGACGGCCATCTCGACACCCCCCCTCCCGAGCAAGATACCCAAGCCGACCCAAATCTAGCCACGGATATATCAACTACGCCAATTCAAGCAGAGCAACACCCAGTTACTAATATAACCAATATCCTAACCCCAAGAGATTCCACTGCAATGGCCTACACAATTGTAGCATCCTCCGCAATATCCGATGTTAACCATTTCCTTCTACCGGATAACCGGCTGGTGGTAGATATTTACAATGCTATGCGAAATGTCAACGGTCCATTTTTGGCCTACGGCCCGGTTAGAGAAGTGCGCACATCACAGTTTGCCCGTGCGCCTTATGTAACAAGAGTGGTATTCGAGCTGGCTATCCCTACAGAGTTTAGCGTAGCACTTTCAGCCGACAGGCGTAATTTAACCATCGCATTTACCAATAATAATATAACCGTAACCCCAACCGCCGGTACAGCTTCGGATGTTTTAACCATCCGTGGCGCGTTCCAGCCCTCAACCCGCCTATGTGCGGCAAACTACCCCAATTTCTTATCAATATATGTAGATAACGCGACCATAGAAGCCACTGGCGAGTTTTTTAACGGCGGGGCCTTCGTTTCGCACTATATACTAGAGCAAAGCCAAGACGGCGTTGTGGCCGTTCGCGTGTTTATGAGCAACGAATGGCCAGCTATTAGCCTAAACCACGGGCTGGGATATGTAACGGTAGCACTACATGGTGGGCTAAACGGTATCCGCTACGATTTCTGGAGCCGCGAGCTACGCATATGCCGCACTGTAATACCCTTTATGGACATAAACAGCATAAGACGCAATGACGAATATCTACGTAACCGCTACACAATAACCCTGCCTGTAGGAACCCACGGGCTTGGGCTTGGTAATTTATATGTAGCCGACAGCCGTGTAAACTCTATAACCGTACGCAGAACCAGTGCCGGTTATGCGCAAATTATATTTGATACCTCGCGGGTATTGGCCTTTACCATCCATGAAACCCATGACGAATATATAATCCGTGCGCGTCTGCCGCAGGATATTCACCCGTTTATAATAGTAATAGACCCAGGGCATGGCGGGCGTGACCCGGGAACCGTGCATCACGGGCTACGCGAAAGCGACATTGTGCTAAATATTTCGCATTTGGTAGCCGAACGGCTAAGCCACCACCCAGGTATACAAGTTTATATGACTCGCCACACAGATGTATTTGTAGCACTAGCCCAAAGGCCGGTGTTTGCTAACCAAATTGGGGCGGATTTATTCCTATCAATACACGTAAACGCCGTGCGAAACAGGCCGCACGTAACCGGTATAGAAACATGGTACCTACCCAACGCACGCGAAAATAACCTAAGCGTAAACAGCCACCAGTTTGCACGGTTTATACAAAGCAGTGTGATAGACGCAACTTCTGCCGTAGACCGTGGAATAAAAAACACATCTAATTTTGTAGTGTTAAGGGATACAAGAATGCCTGCCGCGCTAATAGAAGTGGGCTTCCTATCTAATGCCCAGGAAGCCAGCTGGCTTGGTACAAACACACACCAGCGGTTACTGGCGCAGGCTATTTATGAAGGGATATTGGAGGCGTATGCACAGCACCGCCGATAGAGTTTAGATATACTTACTGTAATACGCTTTAAGGCAGTTGAAGCTTTCCTCGCTTATGCAGTGTTCAATCTTGCATGCATCTGCGAACGCGGTTTCCTCATCTACGCCAATTTTAATTAGCAGGCTTGCAATTAAGTTATGGCGTTCGTGGGTTCTTGTGGCTATTTCGGCTCCTTTTTCTGTTAGGGTTATATGGCGGTTGGAGTCAATGTCTATATATCCGTTTTCGCGGAACTGCTTCATGGCTATGCTTATTGTTGGCTTAGAAAAATTCATATGTTGAGCAATGTCTACAGCGCGGACATTGCTCTTTTTTTTGCTTAGTACCAGAATTGCCTCTAGGTAATTTTCGGCGGATGCTTGAATAATCATGTTAAGTCACATTCCTTTCGCTCTTTTCGTTCATAGGCTTATGTTGTATAGCAAAATCGGATTCGTCATCTTCTTCACCCGTAAAAGATGCATACAACCACCCGCAAATCACCGCCGTTAGCGGAATGGTTAGTAGCATACCAAAGCTACCCACCAGCGCACGTAAAAATTCAACAATTATCATTTCCATGCTAAATAGCTCCATTAGCGAGGTTGTGTGTACACTAATTAGCAATATTAAAGATAGGGAACTGCCGATATAGGCCAAAATTAAGGTGTTAAGCATGGTACCCAGTATATCCTTACCAATGTTTACACCAGATTTTAATATACTACCAAAATCAGAAACACCGCCGGATTCCTTAAGCTCCCACAACGAGGAAGATATAGACATAGCCACATCCATAATAGCACCCACAGCACCCAGTATTACCCCAGCAAAGATTAATGCCCTTAAATCTACCGGGATAGGTAAGTGAACAAGGGATTCTGTTTCAATGTCAAGTGCACCGGTTAGGCTAAGCGCGGTATCCATAATAAGCATCAAAAACCCAGCCAAAAGTACACCGCCTAAGCACCCAAGCATAGCAGATAGTGCCTTCTTGTTTGGGCCAATTACTATAAGTAGCGTAGAAACTATAGCAAAGATACAGATAATAATAGTGGTGATATATATGTTTCTACCGGATAGTATAGCCGGGATAAATACCAAAAAGACAGCCATACATGTAAAGCCCAGCGCGACAACGGCGCTAAAACCCTTTTTGCGGCCAAATAAAAGCACCAGGGCCAGGAAAACTACCCCAAGTATTGCAATGGAGTTAATTCTTACATAGTTGGCAAAATGGTATGTGCCGTTAACATAAGCAAGTAACACCCTGTCGCCAACCTCGATTTCCCTTTCGTTGACCGTAACAAACGAGGGTAGGCTTTGCTGTGCAGTAACAATATCGCCGCGCCGCCCGCTACCGGTAATGCGTGCGTTAAAGGTGATGTTTATATCGGTGTCTGTGCCCCAGCCCCATACGCCATCGGTTTCTACGCGCTCTACTATCTCGGTTACAACGCTTGTATAGTATGGGATTTCGAATTCGTTTGCTGGTTCGTAGCTGTTGCCGGATGCTATTATGTTGCCTACAAACAAAAATAACGCCGATAAAATTAGTATTCCTACATAAAATAGCTTATCATATAGTTTCATCGCCTTCATCCTCCTGTACATCTTATGCTTGAGTGATAAACACTGCTCTTGCGCAATCATTCGCGGGTGTGGTATCGCTGTATCCATCACGTATTTCTACTGTACCAAACCCTACCGAATGCAGTAGCTTGCGTATTATTTCAACCGGATACGCCCGTTGATAATGTATTTCGGTAAAAGGCTCCGCGTCGCTGGGTGCAAAGGTTACCTGGTATTCATTAACCCCTGTTTCCGCATTGTAGTGGTTATCCCATTCGTATGCCGCGCCGTCTACTTGGGCTGTGAATGTCTTATCGCCTAGCATCTCTTTAAACTTATGCTCTGTATTCATGTCAAATATGAATACCCCGCCTGGGTTTAAAAACATCCGTACGCGCTTAAACACCGCTTCAAGCTCGGACTCGTTTAATATGTAGTTCATTCCATCGCATACGCAAATGGCGGCATCTACTGTGCCGTACAAGTCCAGTTCGCGCATGTCTTGTGCTAGAAATAATATTTTATTACCATCAGCTTTTGCCTGGGCTTGGGATAGCATATCTGTGGAAATGTCTACGCCAATCATGTCGTAACCCATATTTGCCAGTGGGATTGTGATATTGCCCGTGCCACAGGCTAGGTCTAGAATTATATGATTCTTGCGGTTTTGACCTAGATGGCGGGTAAGGGTACTGTCTATGTATGCCGCCCAATCTGAGTAGGGGGCGTTGTCCATTAATAAGTCGTATAAATATGCAAAGCCTTTGTAGTTTGACATGGTATCTTCCTTTGTATTATCGTCAGCAAAAGTATTAACCTCGAGCCTGTCTTATGCGCCGCGACAAAAGCCCACCTACACGCCCGCTTTCCCTGGCGGTTAGGCTTTTCCAGCCGGTGGCGTTTACTTTATCAAGTAGCCCTAGTTCTTCTGCAATTTCATATTTCATAATATCGTTCTCGGTTAGCTTGGCTGATGGTTTCATGGGGTACCCCTCTTTCACATTTGCATATAGTATGGCAAATGTATCTGCTTTTTATACCGAAGGTGGGAACTATCTTAACCATTCGCTATAACGTTCCATCCGCGCCATAATCCTATCCGCATCTGCACCCTCGGCAACGGTAGGCCGGAAATCATTCCTATATCTTACCGATGACACAAATACCGGAATCACATTCTTAACATTGTACGGCAATAGCACACCGTCATAAAAGCTAAACGTCTGCTGAAAAATAAAGCTATCCTGGTCTGGCGGGTTGGCGTTCCCGCCAAAGCTGAAGTTGGCCAACGAATACACAATAAACCGCCCCATATATTCCTCTATCCCCTGTATAACATGGGGATGCGCCCCCAGTACCAAATCCGCGCCGTTACGTATGGTATACCGCCCTATATTAATCTGGTACTGCTCGGGGAAGTTCTCTCTTTCAACGCCCCAATGGAAATATGCAATAACAAGCTGTGCGCCACGCTCTTGCAAGTTGGCAATAGCGGCACGAATGCGGTTTCTGTTTTCGGCAGTATCTTGCCAAATGCGGTAGCCGAACATCCCAACCTGTATGCCGTTAACCTCCATTATAGTCTTAAACTCATTACCAAAATAAACAATGCCCTCGGCGCGCAGTGCGTTAACGGTATCGTCGTAACCCCGCTGGAAATAGTCAATTGTATGGTTATTGGAAATGGTTACTGCATCTACATAAGAAGTCGAAAGAATCTGCGCGAAATGCGGAGGCCCACGGAATACAAACTCCTTATCCATATGCTCATCTGCATATGTGAGTGTACCCTCTAAGTTAACGATAGACAGGCAACTTTCATAGAAAACATGTGCGATATTACGAAAAAAATGGCTATGGTCACGCCCGCTATTTTCAAACTCACGCATGAATGCATGATATCCCGCCCAGCGTCTATCACCGCCTAGGGTGGTATCCCCTGCGGCGGATAATGTAATTGTTACGATATTACTGGGTGGTTCTGGTATATAAGGCTCCGGCTCGTATATCTCGGGTGGTTCATCATATCCGTTATATGTGTATTCACTTTCATACTCATACTCGGGCGAAGCTTCTATATAAGGCTCGTGGTCATTACCTTGATGTACAAACGACTCCGGTTCAAGGATAGGTGAAAATGCTTCTACATACGACACACCCTGTGGCGCACGCCCAAAATAAAATGCCATCTCGTGATATGCAACCACCGCTATTCCGACAAAAACCATCAAAATCACAACAAATAATAACGCCGTCTTTAACTGTGTATTCATTTCCACCCTCCTTATGAATAACAACGTTATTTAAAGTATATCATAGCTAGACCACAAAAGTGTGCTTTTACGCAAAAAAAGGCGTTTGGAGTCATGTTATACATATCCCAAACGCCAATACATATCACTATCTAATCATATAACCCACTGAAAACTTCATTAAATGGCGCATGGATTGTGCAATGCGTATATATAAGGTAAAATGTTATAAATTCATTCACGAAAGGGTAGATACTTATGGAGCACATCAAAACCATTTACACCGGCAAGCCAAGCGAGGAAAACCATGAAACCATGGGTTGCGGCGAATGCCAAACCTCTTGCCAATCGGCTTGTAAAACATCTTGCACAGTAGCAAACCAAAACTGTGAGCAAACAGCGTAATATGATTCATTGCTTTAGTGTAAACGGGCACCATCTGGCATTAGATATTGCCAGTGGTGCCCTACATGTCGTGGACAAAGCGGCGTTTGCTGTGTTGCAGGTTTTACAAAACTCGCCGAAGCTGGCTAAGGATGGCCACACAGAGTTTATCGCAGATAAAACCGGCCTGCCCACCCAAGTAGCAGAAGAAACCCTGGCAGAAATCCGCCAATTAATAAACCAAGGCCAGCTTTTCACCCAAACGAACGAGGTGCAAGTACACACCCATATGCAAAACCGCCGCCCTGTGATTAAGGCCCTATGCCTGCACATGGCCCACGAATGCAACCTAAGATGCGGTTACTGCTTCGCTGGACAAGGCGACTACGGCCAAGACCGGGGCCTAATGTCACTGGAAACCGGGAAAAAAGCCTTGGACTTCTTAATTGCCCAATCTGGCGCACGCCGTAACCTAGAAGTAGACTTCTTTGGCGGGGAGCCGATGCTTAACTTCGAAACCGTAAAGGCACTGGTAGCTTATGGCCGTGCCCGCGAGAAAGAAACCGGTAAGCGTTTCCGCTTCACCCTAACCACCAACGGCGCACTGCTAACAGACGAGGCCCATCCATACATAAACGAAAATATGGATAATGTAGTGCTAAGTCTAGACGGCAGGCCCAAAGTCAATAACCATATGCGAAAAATGGCCGCCGGCGGAAACGGTAGTTACGATGTTGTGTACCCCAAAATAAAAGCCCTGGCTGACTCCAGAAATCACGAGCGTTATTATGTACGCGGCACATATACCCGCCACAACACAGATTTTGCTACCGATGTACTGCACCTGGCAGACGCAGGCTTCACACAAATATCTGTTGAGCCGGTAGTAGCCCCTCCGGGCGTAAGCTACTCCCTGCGTAACGAAGATTTGCCAATCCTATATAACGAATATGAAAAACTGGCCGATGCCCTGCTAGCCCGCGAAAAGGATGGAAAGCCCGTAAGTTTCTTCCACTTCCAAATGGATTTAAGCGGCGGCCCGTGCCTGGCAAAGCGCGTAACTGGATGTGGGGCCGGTAGCGAATACCTGGCCATAACCCCAAGCGGTAAGCTGTTTCCCTGCCACCAGTTCGTAGGTGACGATAGCTTCTGCTTAGGCGATTTAGACACCGGTATAGTAAACACCAAAATAGTATCCGATTTCGCAAGTTGCCACGTATACTCAAAACCCGCCTGCACAGATTGTTGGGCGCGTTACTATTGCAGTGGCGGGTGCATGGCCACTGCCTACAACACCCACGGCGACATAAACAAACCAGACGAAATAAGCTGCGACCTACAGCGCAAACGCATAGAATGCGCACTATACATGGCGGCAAGCCGCTCTATACCAGCAAAAATAAAGGAGTGAGCATCTTTTGGCAGGACATTCTAAATTCGCAAACATAAAGCACAGAAAAGGCAAAAACGATGCCGCACGCGGTAAAATCTTCACCCGCCTAGGGCGCGAACTTGCGATGGCAGTAAAGCACGGCGGCGGCCCAGACCCGGACGCTAACAGCCGCTTAAAAGATACCATAGCAAAAGCAAGGGCCGAAAACATGCCCAACGACACTATAGACCGCAGTATTAAAAAAGCCGCCGGTGATATAAACGCGGTAAACTACGAAGCCGTAACCTACGAAGGCTACGGCCCAAGCGGTGTGGCGGTAATAGTAAACGTGCTAACCGATAACCGTAACCGCGCAGCTGCAAACGTAAGACACGCCTTCACAAAAGGCGGCGGAAGCCTAGGTACCCAAGGCTGCGTGTCCTTTTCATTCACAGAAATAGGCCAAATTTTAGTAGAAGCAGACAATAGCATAAACGAAGAAGACCTTATGCTACTAACCGCCGATGCCGGTGCAGAGGACTTCCTAACGCTAGACGAAGGCTATGAGATTCACACCTCTGTGGACTATTTTTCCGCCGTTAGGCAAGCGGTAGAGGATGCGGGTATTCCCATGGCATCAGCAGAAGTAACCATGCTTCCCCAAACCTGGATAAGCCTAAAAACCCCAGAAGAACTAAAACAAATGCGTAAGCTTTTAGAGCTACTAGACGAAGAGGACGATGTACAAAGCGTGCATCACAACTGGGAGGGAGAAGAAGCATAAAAATAGGCTTCACCCTATATTTGTGGACTGCCCCGGGGATTGATGAGGATTTATTCCTTGCAAAGCTGGAGAATTGGTTTTAATAGCGAGAGTAAAAGCAGATGCGAACCTCCCTTGATGTGGTTCGCATCTGCTTTTATCGGCTTGGAAACTGTATTATAGTTTTATTTTATTGCTAGTTCATTTCGAAATTAGCCACTTGCACGACCCGGAAGAGAGCGGCTACGCCGCTTTTATTTTATCTAAATCTACGCATCAAATACATAGCCAGTAACAGCAGAAACATATCCGGGCCGTGGGTCACAGGTGTTGGCTCGTCATAGTAATAATGCACTCCGGTATCATCAAAATCGTAGGATATAGGTTCTGGTTCAACGGTAGCCATAAACACCGGTGCGTCTTCAACGAAAAGTGCTTCGTCATCCAAAAATTCTTCAAACACCCGCGAGGCCAACCCCTGCGTTAATAAATTACGCATAGACATAATCAAATTCCAGGTAGTTTGGTTAGCAATCCCCGATTGTGACATACCAAAAATCCTTTGGAAAGCCATAACCGCAGATTGGGTATTAGGCCCAAATATACCATCAGCATTAAGTCTTGGAATAGACGGGTAAAACGGTACAAGGTCATTTAGGTTTTGTTGTAAGACCCGTACATTGTCATTCCGTGTGCCGTTTTGTAGGTTACCGGGAAAGCGTGGTGCTGTAACATTGGGCAAAGAGGCATTAACATCCACAATCCGCGCCCATGTAAGTGGCCCAATAATGCCATCCGCGTTAAGCCCAAAGAATGTCTGGAATGCACGTACGGATGCCTCTGTTAGCGGCCCAAAAACTCCATCTTCTGCCAGTGGCGGAATCACGGGAAACACCCTACCTATATTATTAAGCATCCGTTGCATGGTGCGCACATCCTCCCCACGTGAACCCACGCGTAAAAGCATGCCGGGGAATGTGGGTCTCAACGGCGGGGGTGGAGGAGGCGGAGGAGGTGGGGGAGGCGGTGGGGGCGGTGTTCCCTGCAACAAATTACACTGCTCCACAATGCTATACCAGGTTTGATGTCCAATTATCCCATCAACATTTATTCCAAATAAGCGTTGGAATTCCCGTACAGCTGCTTGCGTTCTTGGCCCAAAAATCCCATCTTCAGCCAACCTTTCAATTGAAGGGTTGGCCCTACCTACACAGTTTAAAAGCCGTTGCATAATGGTGACATTGTTACCCCGCGAGCCTACCGTAAGCGGTGTACCTGGGAATGGTGGGATGCTTGGGTCGGGAGGGGGTAGGGGAGTGGTTTCGCGTATCCTTCTGTACACCTCATACAGCCTAGCCCAAGTAAGCGGCCCAACAACGCCATCGGGGTTAAGATTAAAATGCCGCTGGAACGCGATAACCGAAACCCTGGTGCTTTCTCTAAATACACTATCCTCAACCACAAATGGGATATCGTTGTAGAAGGTGCCAATAAAATTAAGCAGGAACTGTAACTCAACCACAGACTCGCCGCGTGAGTTTAACCGGATAACCGTGGTGGGTGGGTTGCTTCCTATGCTGTAGCGTTGCCCTTCGCTGTTAAGCTCTGCCATGCGGCGTGCGGCTACATATACTCTTGTGATTTCGTACCAAGTAAGCGGGCCTATTACACCGTCTGGGTTAAGGTTAAAAAGCCGTTGAAATGCTACTACCGTAGCACGGGTGTCCGGGCCAAAGACTCCGTTGGGGTTTTGAATAGCCGGAATCCACCAATTCCCGGAAATACGGTTTAGATAAAGCTGTATCCGCCGCACATTTTCACCGGTAGAGCCTTCACGTAATGGCGCACCAGGGTATGCACCAGGGTTACGCGGCCCAAAGTTAGTAGACTGCACAATGTTTACGTCTGAGGGATAGTAATGCCGCAATATTTCAAGCGGCGTAAACCCTCTAACCGCTAACGCCTGCGAGCCATGTTGTGACATGCCAGGGCAGGTAGAGGTAGTTCCGTTACAATAGGATGAAAGATAAGGCTCTGTATGCCCCGGCCTACGCAAGAATTGGTTGAAAATCCCGTCAACAATAAGCGCAACGTTTTGGAATATTTCCCGTCCATAGATGAATTTTTGGTCAAATTGCGTATTATTTGTAATATCGAAATTTCGCCCACGGCTACGATACCAATGAGTAAATAACCTGTTTAGCGCAAAGGAAACAATTGCATGTGTATTTGCAATTATTGCGTTCCTATGCCAAAAAGGATAAATTTCGCTACAAACAACGTTTACAACATAGTCGCGGAAGCGCACACGCACATTACGAGCCGCCGCGTTTGGCGAGCCAAGATGCACAGTAATAAACTCCGGGATAACCACTTCATTAGCAAAAGGCAATGAATCCGGTACAGGCGCATCCGATGGACGGAATGTCTGCATATACTCGTCTGGGAATATTGGCACTGGGTTAAACACCTGTACAACATCGTCTCTTGGGCTAATTGGCGGTAGCATCGAGTAGTCTACATCGCCATAGTCACCGGCAGGTGGCGGGCGGTTTTCGTCAACACCATGCTCGGGAGGAACATAATAGTCTTCCTCGTCCGGTGCGCCCTCAACATACGGCTCTAAGTGAATGTCCAGCACAGATGTAATCCGGTCAAAAATCTGCACACCATACACTTTTGCCTTCATATATCCGTGCGCGGCGGGTACCTCTACATCCACAGTTGCAAAGTAGGCCCTCTGCTCCAGGCCATATTCGTTCTCTGCTATGTCGGGGCTGGACAGTTCAATCGTTGATGTTTTGCCGTTTTCATCTGTTTCTAATGTAAATAGAACTTCTTCGTTTTTCTTGATTAGTACCGTCGTGGGGTCCCCGTGTATTGTGTAATCGCCAACATATAGCTGGACTTTTAGAAAACCTCTGCCCATATCATCACCTTTATATGAGAATGTACTTCCTATATACGCCATTTTTACGTGCATATAGGAAGCCTAGTGTACTAATCTATTATATTGACGCGCTGTGAAGTTGTGACGAAAAGCGGCGAAGCCGCTTTTAACGAAAGATATCAGTTCAGTTTACCAGTCAAAAAAAACGCCCTATGGCAAAGTCCACTGCCATAAGACGCTTTTAGACGCATAATAATAACTAAAACTTTTTCAAAGGTGAGTGCTGGTGCAGATATTTTTCCTTAGTGGCTAAACCGCCGCGTATATGGCGTTCAGACTTGTTAATCTCTAAAACCCTACGGGCCTCCCCGGCCAGCTTTGGGTTTATTTTTGATAAACGCTCTGTTACATCCTTATGTACGGTAGACTTGCTGATGCCAAATTTCTTGGCGGTTTCTCTCACGGTTGCATTTGAATTGATGATGAAGTTTGCTACTTCTACGGCCCTCTCTTCGATATAAGTCTTCAAGGATGGCCCTCCCTTTTTGTTCGCTTGGCTATATATATGAGGGGGGAGGGGAGGTTAGAACAAATTATAGAGGATTGCTATTCTCACTTCATGGATGAGATGCGAAAGATTAACAAGCTTTAGTGGTTAACCTGCTAAATCCCAAACAGTGTTTGGGCGTTACTACTCGTTTGTTCGCACACCTGTTCGTATGCCACCCCTTTGATTTCCGCGATGGTAGTGGCTACATATGTTAGATATGATGATGTATTCCGCTTACCCCTAAACGGAGCCGGTGTAAGATACGGAGCATCGGTTTCTAAAAGGATTTTGTCAAGAGGGATAGCGTCTACCACACCTGGTAGGCGTTTTGTTTTGTCGAACGTAATCACGCCACCAATGCCTATATGAAAGCCTAAGTTTACATATGCCTGGGCCAGTGCCGCGTCACCGGAGAAGCTATGGATTACACCCTTTCTTAAATTTGATTTTTCCACCATATCGAAAGTTTCTTCAGACGCATCACGAGAGTGGATTATTACCGGTATGCCCAGCTTTTCGGCTAGTTCCAATTGCCTTTTAAACCAGTACCGCTGGGTATCAGGTGGAGAGAAGTTATGGAAAAAGTCTAAACCTATTTCCCCGTACGCTACTACTTTTTTATGGGAGCATAAGGCTTCTAACGAATGTATATTTTCTTCTGATAGCGTATTTGAGTAGTGAGGATGCACCCCAACCGTTGCGTAAATAAAAGGATGTACCTCCGCCAAGGCAATTGATGCCTTGGACGACTTGAGGTCGCATCCTACGTTGATGATACTTGCTATATTGTCTGTTTCCAGTTGAGTTAGTAACTCTGTGCGGTCGTGATTGAACTGTTTATGGTCGTAGTGGGCGTGGGTGTCTATTATTTTAGTTTGGTTATTCATATCAGCTTCCTTTACCTTGTATCATAATGACTTCAGCTTCATTGCAAGGAGTATTGCAACGAAGCAATCCAGGAAACTAAGACTTTTGGTGTTCTTGGATTGCTTCGGCTTCGTCTCGTAATGACGCTTTTGATGATGGGAACAAATGTGTTCATTCCTATATTAAACCGCTTTCTCCTTACGCGGGAAAGCCGCCGGGCCTTTTTGCACTGCCATTTCCCGTGGTGCTAACCCGAATGTCCTAGCGCTTTCCCATTCGGCTAGTGCTGGGTCGTTCATCGATAATTGATTGCGTATTATCTCAGGCGTGTTAGGCATAACCGGGGCAATAGCAATTGCCAAAATACGCAGGGTTTCTGCCAGGTTATATAGCACATTGGCAAGCTCGCCATGCTTGGCTTCGTCTTTCGCCAGTACCCATGGCTGGGTTTCATCTATATATTTATTGGCACGGCGCACCACGTTCCATATCTCGTTTAAGGCTTCCGAGAAGGCCAGTTTATCCATACGCTCTTCAAATTTTTCTAGCATAGTCGCGGCCATTGTAGTTAGTTCATCATCAAATGGAGTAGGGGAGGGTGGTAGCGCCGGTAAATTACCCCCGAAATACTTATCCACCATCCCCACCGTACGGGATAGTAGGTTGCCAAGGTCGTTGGCCAAATCAGCATTATAACGGGTTAAAAGAGAGTTTGGCGTAAAGTTACCATCCGGGCCAAAGGTAAACTCCCTTAGTAAATAATAGCGCATCGCATCTACGCCATATTCGTCTACCAGCGCCTTCGGGTTTATTGCATTACCTAGGGATTTCCCCATCTTTTGGCCATCATACTGCAACCAACCATGTCCAAACACCTGTTTGGGTAGCGGCTCACCCAGTGCCATCAGTATACACGGCCATATAACCGCATGAAAGCGCACAATTTCTTTAGCCATCAAATGCAAATCGGCGGGCCAGTAACGCTGGAAAAGAGAATCGTCATCTGAAAGATACCCAAGTGCCGTAATATAGTTAGGCAAGGCATCAATCCATACATATACAACATGCCCGGGGTCAAAGTC
>Ga0123355_10002458_pt1 | contig 26201 bp, 12 predicted proteins | sample TergutEmb28metaG_3_FD_89872 | JGI IMG/M metagenome (GOLD analysis project Ga0123355, IMG submission 89872) | Embiratermes neotenicus P1 segment gut microbial communities from Petit-Saut dam, French Guiana - Emb289 P1 | ecosystem: Host-associated > Arthropoda: Insects > Digestive system > Gut ...
AACTTGGTGTCATTTGCTATTTTATTTCACTTCTTATGTGGTCAACATGTTTCGGACATTAATATGTCCATCATCAGGAGCTTGCGACTATTCTGTTGAATTACCACATTGGTCGTATTGTTCTTGGTTCGATGTGTGTTGGAGTGTCGGTGAGGTTGGGTTGGAGTGGTATCCGTGTTGCAGGCTGCTTCAGCCTGCAACACGGATACCACTCCAACCCAACCACACCGAAACTCCAACACAGGCTGAAGCAGCCTGCAACACGGATACCACTCCAACCACACCGAAACTCCAATACATATCGAACCATGAACAATACGACCAATGTGGTAATTCAACAGAATAGTCGCAAGCTCCTGATTATGGTTATATTAATGCCCGAAACATGTTGAACACGTAAGAAGTGAAATAAAATAACAAGTGACACCAAGCTGGTCTTTTATTCTTCAACGAGGAGAAACTATTTGATTAGTCGTTTAGAGTTCAGGGCACTGTTGTTAGAATCCTCGTCCCCGTGTTGAGAAATACAAAAATGGTTCACAAGAAGACACGTCCTTTCCAATCTCTATTTTAGGCAACTCCTTTAAGCTCTCCCATAGGGGAGGAGAAATAAAGTTAAAAATTCTGTTGACTCAATTTAATAGAGACGAAGGAAATTGATAGTCCTAAAATAATATTATAGAATTTGGTTATAGTTTGTATATAATAAAGTAATGCTATGTGTGTACTTTATTTTTAATGTTTTTGGACCGTGCAACGTGATATATCCGTGCAATAAGAACCAACAGAATGCATTATTTTACTTTTAATTTATTTCAGTAATTAACCTCTACATTTTTTGATGTTTTGCTGACCGTGCATCTCAGTATAATCTTAGCAATTAACCAACTTAATGCACAAAGTCTTGTTTTATAATAAGTTTATTATATGCCTCTACATGTTTCGAGCATTTTGTGCTCATCATCAGGAGATCAAAATTGTATTATACAGCATCTTGTATCATCACACCTGTAGGTGGCCGTCCCGTGCACAGGTCCTCTCTCAACCTCTACATGTTTCGAGCAGGTTTACTGCTCATCATCAGGTAGCACTTGCCTGTATATACAGCAGTTGGTATATGTCATGTGTTTATGTTCACTGGCTGTTGGCAGGATCGAGGTGTGTTTGATAGGTTCGTATATAATTTCAGTAAATACCTTAGTTAAGATATTAAATACTGAGTAGTCTATTAATCTAAATGTCTGAAATTCTACACAACAAATGTAAACAATATGGGATCCCACACTCTAAGCACTGAAGATGTCATGTCCTTGTACTGAAATATCTGCCTGATGATGGTTAATTGTAACCGCAAAAGTAGCAAACTTAACATTTTTGAGTATTTTGTTGTGTTTTGGAGATGGGCTGGGCATGTGGCGCTTATGGGTGAGGAGAGGTGGCGTATAGGGTCTTGCTAGGGAAACCGGAGGGAAGGAGACCACTGGGGAGACCTAGGCGTAGATGGGTGGATAATATTAGGATGGATCTCCAGGAGGTGGGATGTGGGTATATGGACTAGATTGTGCTGGCCCAGGATAGAGACAGATGACAGACGCTTGTGAGTGCGGTAATGAACCTTCGGGTTCTGTGAAATGTGGGGAATTTCTTGACTAGCTGCAAACCGGTTAGTTTCTCAAGAAGGACTCTGCACCATGGAGTAAGTAAGTAATTGTTGTGTTTTGACTGAACGACTTTTTAGTGTATAGAGGTTAATTATTGAAATAAATTGATAGTAAAATAGTGCATCCTGTTGGTTCTTATTGCACATGTATACTTTATATATGTATAAAAACGTACTGTGCAGACGGCTTATACTAATCATTTTTGTCAGCTGAGATTCCAATAGACTTCACGTTTGTTTTCATAATGATTGACTTAAAAGGCTTCATGAATATTGCAGCATATTCCAACAAAACTCTAAATGGTGCACCCCGTCACGTACACAGACTTTGTGCAGGCACTTGTTACTTTTGAATTACCCCAGGCTTCACGGTGCACGCTGAAAGTAATATCATTTACTTCTGGAAAAAAAGAACGGCTTTCCGTACACCGGATTTCACGAAACTGACCAGCAACATTATATTAAAATCTCTTATGAGAAATTTCGATAAAACCGGACAGCAAATGTAGAAAATACTGACAGAAAAGGATCTTTAATATCGCTGTAACTGACCCGATTATCACGCAACTTGCGATGGCTCTGTAATTTGTTGTAGACGTTGACTTATTTGAAGGACTATACATGGAGAGCGTAGCTGCTACTGACTGACAAGAAATTAATACTAGATAGAGAAAGTTTTGGTAGTTATTACCTGGAAAGAACGAAAAGTGAGAAAGAAACAGTAAGCTTAGTGATCGGAACATGGTTTCTCGGAATGAAAACATTCAAAATTTGGTCCTTGATCGCAATGTAAATGTCTGTCCCTAGTAATTGATGTCTTTCAATGCCCCATTTCTGGATGAAATGACATATATATAAGCCTTAACGTAGTGCTTTTAAAACTAGTTTTAATCCTTCATCCATATTTCCGAAGCATTTCCCTTTTTTAAAGTAGCTGTTAACCAAACCAGTTTCTGCATATTCGTTCCTTATCCCAAGCTTCTACCGCCCCGCTTATTTAAAATATTGACTTTTAATATTTTCCTCCGTCTCTTCATGGGATACTGTCGTAATAAACAAGTGGGCTTCTTACTGTTATCAGTAGGCTTGCCTCAGGACTACGCCAAAAGAGGGCGAGCCTGAGAGTTTTAACTATTAAAAATGGCACCCCGTTAGCTTGCACACGTAAATAAGCAGACCAGTACAAAATGACAAAACAATATACGTCATACACATCAATTTATTATACAAGTTGGCTACATGTTTCGACCCCTATAGGGTCATCGTCAGACCTTCTTATTGAACATGTCATCAAAACGCTGCGTACATTATTGGGATCCCAATAATGTACGCAACGTTTTGATGACATGTTCAATAAGAAGGCCTGATGATGACCCTATGGGGGTCGAAACATGCAGCCAACTTGTATGATAAATTGTTGTGTTTGACGTATATTGTTTTGTTGCTTTAATACTTCATAACACATCGGGATGACTTCGATCAAAGACCAGTACAACCTAAACACCTGCATCTAACTGCATGGAGCAGATTATGTATGTTTTATATATGCTTAATTGATGTAAAAAAACTCCCTGAAGATCTAAGAAAGATCGAAACGTGTAGGAGTTTTTTATGGATTGTATGTGACAATATATATATATATATAATTGTAACATATAACATATTTGTTAGTATTACGTAGTGAATTACTGTTTGAAATGTTGATGGTTCTTCAGCTAGTGAAAAGCCGTCTTCTTATTTTATGGAACTTGAAGGTTTTACTCCAGTGTTCACAGGCTTTGTCACTTCTTTGTGTCCTGAGCCAGATGAATGCAGCCCACTTCTTCCCATCCTATTTCTTTAAGATTCATTTTAATATTACCCTCTCACCCAAACCTAAGACTGCCAAATGGTCTCTGAATGTTAGACTTCTCACAAAATTACATTTCTGTTTTCTTCCTACACCTGCCACTTCCTGCACCCATTTCATCCTCCTTGATTCGGCTACCCTGATAACGTTTGATGGCTAAGGTAAATCATGAATCTCCTCAGTATATAATTTCATCCAGTCCACTATTATTTCCTCCTTTTAAGGTCCAGATATTCGTATTCATGTTACTATTGTTTGAGCCATTGTAGAGAAGGCAACTTCCATTAACATCGGGACTTTTGCAGTAGAGGAGGGCCAAGCGTGTTCCTTAGCACACCTAAACACCTGCAAAGTGATTAAACTCTTCATGGTAGTAATTTCATGTTGCTGCAAAGTAATCGATACGTTTGAAAGGACAGCGCCCTGTCTGTAGCCAATTCACGCGTCCCCACACTTATGGATTTCTGGTCTTGTGGTCCACCATCGAAAGAACCTTGGACGGCTATTGCATAAGCAGTGAGGTGCTTTGAATTTTAACCACCGACACTTCGAAGTTGGTCAAGTTATATGACAGCTCAGACGAGCTTGCTACCACGGCTGCTTGTTTCATGCAGGTGCGGCTGTGTCCGGGGCTGGAGCCGTCACTGGCAGCAGACCGGCCTACAATAAAGACCGGTGCTTCACCCTTCTTGTCATCGACGACCAGAACACCGACTGGTGAGTACTGACCAACTGCAAGTTCAGCATCTCAGTTCGTTTACCAGGGAATCAAATAGATGTCGCCTGATCCTTAACTTTTTTAATGTGTGTTATCCCCGTTGTGTCGATACCGATATGTAACAATAAATAAGACAATCAGTCCATACACAAAACTTTCCTGATCACCTTAAAAAGTGTTGTGTATAGACTGATCTTTAACTGTTAATTGTACAGGCCGTGCAGAAACTTAGGCGGCCTGAGGATCAGTTTCAACTTGTGTTTGTACTTTTTTAATGTTTGCCATCCCGAAGTGTTTAACACACACATATATAAATATACAATGATGTATCAGTCAAACACAACAAAACTTTATTATGTTTATTATTGTATTAGGGCAACATGTTTAGATTCTTATAGAATCATCTTCAGGCCCTTCTAAGATACAGATCCTTACTTAGCAATGTTTAAAATGCGCTGTGGGATCCCAAGAATATAAGCGTTTGGGATCCCACAGCGCATTTTAAACATTGCTGAGTAAGGATCTGTATATTAGAAGGGACTGAAGATGATTCTATAATAATCGAAACATGTTGCCCTAATACAATAATAAACATAATAAAGTTTTGTTGTGTTTGACAGATACATCATTTTATATTTATATATTGTGTCTGAACATTTAATTAATCTGATATAATAATTTGGCCCGATACTTTAAACTGTGCACGGGTAACCAAGACATAACCACAGCCAGGGAAGTGTGGAGCATGTTAATTAGGATATAAAGTACTTGGAATAGGAACAATCAGTGTTTAATTGGAGGGAAGGACTTAGGTTTGTTCAACAAATTAAACAAACAGCCTTCCACAATGGTATCAGTCTATCGCTGTACACACAATACCGATTGAACTAGGAACATCAAGCTCTTAATTTGCCGCGAAACGCTGCAGTTCTCACAGAAGACGAAGTCAAACTCGAAAATTGTTGAAGGGCTTATAAACTGTACAATGAAGGAGACAGCTGATGAAACGGCGTTAGATACCGGTGAATCATAAGAGTTGGCAAAACAGGGAATGGGCGATTTCCCACAAGATGATCACAAGGAACTTTCTTCACGGCATTAGAAAGAGAACGGGCTGACACAAGGAGTGAACAGGAGTCCACAGATGTATTATATGGAGAAACATTGTGCATGTAATTTGTGGGCACTTAATATTCTTCAGAAGGGAGTTTGGTCAATAAATCATTTGTCTAATTTGTAAAAGGAAAGAAAATGAGCTACCCTTAATTAGAAAACACAGTTGACTTGATTGACAATGTGGAAAAGAGCAACAGTTCAAGGGGATTTAACTCATGTCAAACGAAACTCACGCGTCAGTCCATGTTGGATGGACAATTCTTGATTCTTTGTCTGACATTTTCTGTAGATACGATGTTGTTAAACTAATGTCGGATTTTGTGTTATAGGTAACACTGTGTTGGGTTCATGAATTTAGTGACTCGCAATTGAGTGTAAGGTAAACGCGATCGCATTTCCGAAAACCCACGAATTATGAAATACCCTGACGTCCCGTACCTATTTTATCTACTTGACAGGTGTGCTGTAAAAACTAACGTATACGCATAGAATGTCTCAGTCTAAAACCAGGTATTTTTGTGAATAGTTAAGTGACATGTAATAAACAAATCGGGTATTATCCTGTGTGTTCAGACGACAGAACAAGTCGTTCTTAGTTATCAACACCCAGAGCATGGATGTCAAAAATTGCTAGCGGTAACGTTCCGAATGGAAAACGAGAGCTGGATCTATTTTTTCCCCCACTCTGACTCAAATTAGCAGTGAATGCTAGAAGTCGCTGTTTTCTCACAATCAGTGTAACATATATACATATTAGCAGACCAAGCGAAGCATGTGAAGGAAACATACTGTACCTGTGTTCAGATACAGCATCCAAAAATCGTCCAGTTAAACAATGAATTTAATAAATACGACGAGTTAAATAATTTTAGCTATAATACTGCGTAAGCATGCATATAATGTGAAACAGTACTTTTAAATTAGTGAACAAAAATTAAACAAGAAAACATTATTTCAACAACAACGGAGAACGATGATGATATAAGGCCATAATACGACTTCGTTATAGTTAATAAAGAATAGTTGAATTGTTGATGTAACCATCTGTTGTACCAGTAACGCTATGTGGGCTTTCGCGTATGTCACTTTTAGAATATCTCTACATTAAACAGTGTGTTCTCGTTCAACTCCATTCTGAATTTTAGACTCAGATTTTTTCTACATATAGTACAACCGATTATTGAATAGTGAAATATTCAGTTTGTAGTAACCAGCTCATATATACGTGTAATTTGATGATGGCTTCGTATATATAAAGCCAACAGAATAAAACTTTTATTGCTTATGATATGGATGATATATTTTGTGGACAGAATAGTGAAGGTATAAAATCATTTAGTGTGAAGGCCAGATAAGATGAACTGAATAATGTGACATTTTGTATCGAAACTTGCAGGGCGTTTTATTTAAATGATACGCGAATGGAAATAAACAATGTACAGTACAAGATTGCAGCCGTTCTGTCCTTGCTATATGGCATCTTAAGTTTATGGGGAAAATGTTGCAGAAATATCAAGCTTTTTTTTTACACTTTTAGGCTCATACGCTGCAACAGAAGCTTCTCTAACTGCTTTACTGAAAGCAGCTGAATGTTCCAGCAGAAACTGGAAATATTACCGTTTGATGCTGATACTTGAGTGTCAAATATGCATTTCCTTGCGGCTGTAATATGCCGGCCAAATTATATTACCCAGAGAATAGATTTCGTGACAAGTTCTGATGTAACCGGAATTAATCGATTAATAAGACTCTCGAAGTGATATTATTGTCGTTTGTGATTGATGATCCTCAGTGAGTGTTTAAGGCACAAATCTGGATCATGTTATTCAATAGATTAATAAATAAGGTGAATTTTTTTTATTTGTTAATTAAAAACCACTACATTAACCCTGTAAACACCAAATTAAATCCCATCTGCCATTTGGTGGCATTATTAGGAGCTCACCATATTCTCCACGTTAGCAGGATAAGGGTTAAAACGTATTGGGGGGGGGTTAACCTGCGAATTGAAGGAAGATGATTGTGATATTCACACTCCGGCCACTTTGTCTTCCGAGGATGAACTGCGGTAATACTTGATTAACAGGATAAGTGGTCCCAGACCCGATGTAGACAAGAAGAAGAAGAAAAGCATTCTTGCGTCTATCTTTCAGCAGCTTTCTATTTTCCGCTATCCGGCCAGTAGCCTAGGAAGTATGGACGGAGCTATACCTGCTCCGAAATTAAAAAGTTAGTGCAGTAATAATGTATAAGGTAAATTATTCAGTTAACAAATTAGTCAAGTAGTTTGTTGGATTTGCGTTATATGTGTGTGATTATGAGTGACGTGGCCCAACAAACTGGGAATAAAAAAATGTTGGCTGTTTTGAGATGTCGCACAGAAAAGAAGCTAAGGGACGAAACAAACGAAGTCTAAACTAAATCCATATCCAATACGTTGGGATAAGCACTAGCCACGTGCAGATACGAAAACGAAATACTTGTTTTCCATACTAATTTAATAATCCTGCGGCTCTATAATTTACTTTCGTTATTAGTTTTACCAGAAGAAGAGATTGGCGCCAAAATAAAAAAAAAATAACGTGAAGTAATTAAAAGTCGCAAGTTTGCGCAGTCCGCAACATTTACCTACTACGTAGATGCGTACATTTCTTGCACTGATCTTCTGAAGATCCGCTTGAACCTCTCCTAAAGAGACCTCTTGATTCTGACACTGCTATGGCACAAATTCAATTGAAGTAGACTTAAAAAGGAAGCCTTGATGTATGTGATACTCCGAAAAGAGACAATGGAGACGTTACTCGAGCTTACCACGAAACCATGCAAAAAGGAACTGTCATACCAGGTGTCCTACTATCTCTTTTTGGATGTAAATGTAAACCTTATCATGTGAGTGTGATGATTATTCGGTCTGACAAAACCTACGGTTCATCCAGTGCATAGTATTTATAGATTAAATAAGCAATTAACGATTGAATAACTGACTTACGCTTTTGATAACGATTTTTAGTTTCAACGCCACTAATATTACGGCCTACCATTAGACAAAATTCTGAATCCGTTTCGTCCACTTCCTATCTTATTCTGTCAGAATCCATCTTGAACTTTTTAACACTTCGTTTTTGGTCTTAATAGTGGCTGTTTTCTATGAGGGTTGCTTTCAAAATTTCTTAAGAGTTCCTAGTGTCTGCTAATTATTTCATGCGTCCGACTCATCTTAATCTCCTTTACTTTAGTTGACACACAATAACTTTACAGGAGATTTATTTATTTCACTTATTGGAAGATTACAGAATACTTAATTTAGGAGTTCCTCCTTATGCAACACCTTAAATTCACTGCCTCTTAAACTCCTCCATCGCGTACAGAAGCTTCTGTTTTCAGACCACGTCATATAACATATTGAAATGTACTCCGAATAACAGTGTAAAAATTCCCTTCATTTAGCGGATTGGTAATGATATGGGCTATTTAATAGTGTTTTAAATGTCTTTAAACATAAACATATTATGCTCATAAATTTGTGGAAGTGACTGTACCTTGATCTCAGTGCCCGTCTCCAACGGACACTGACAGTCTCGGCACAGTCCAATTTTTAACCGAATAACGTAGGCACATAGTGCTTACAACGGCCCTGTAAGTGTTACTACACGCTAAATTTTAACTTTGTATGTTGACTAAAGAGCCGTATTATTTTTACAGCCTGCGTGAGTAACAGTAAACAGATTAAAACGTTTAAATCTTCTCCTAAAATTCACTGTGTTGAAGCGCGTGAAATGGAGCGTAACGTTACTGGAATTCTCTGTTCAGCTTTCGGGTTCAAGGATTAAATTAAAATCGCTTCCATGTTCTCCATAGATTGTATCCCACAGTAGTGAAGAATTTACTTGCATACTTCAAGCCCTTTTTGAGAAATGCCTTCCAAGCGGCAGTTGTTTTAGAAGCCGTAAGGCTGAAGCATAAGGAAAGAGATTGTGACGCAGCTGTCGCGCATGAATCGTTAGAAATCCTGACATCCCGTATTTAGGCACTCAACGCGCATGCTAAACCAATGAAGTAAGTTTTCTTGCGAAAGTTCAGTAGTTAAGGGCACTTTACTTGAAGATCAACGTACTTTTCGATTGTATCTCGTCTTAATTGGAAGGATTTCTGAGAAAGTTTTTACTCTTCTTCTCCGAGCATGCGGTACACACGATGTAGGTTTGGTTGTAATCGGTTAATAATTAAGGGAAGTTGGATAACACGGTTCTTTTTCAGCTTTAACTCGACCTCCATTGAAGAGATGTTTCTGAAACTCCATACCTCACACTTTTCACGAATGAACTACGAACTCTATAGGTTGGTTGTCATGGATAAATAACTGTGGGCAATTTACGTGGAGAACAAAGTAATTTTTCATCTGTGTCTCCAATTCCATTGGAGCGATTTTCCTGAAACGTCATACCTCGCACTCTCCGCTCATGAGTTACAAAAGGTGTAAATGTGGTTGCGATCCCTCAATAATTAGGCAGTTTACTTGGATGATAAAACCATTTTGGCCGTATCTCGGGATTTGACGGGATTTTCCTGAAGCGGCACACTACACAATTTCTACCCATACGCAACAAACATTATAAGCTTTGCTACGATCTGTCCATAATTACGGACGCTTTACTTGGAGAACAAAGTTATTTTCAGGTGCATCTCAGCTTGCGTATGAAGGATTTTCCTGAAATTTCACAACCAGAAATTTCCACGTATGCGCTACAAACTCGTTGTGTTTGGTTGCAATCAGTGAAAAGCAAGGGCACTTTCCGTGGAGGAAATGTATCTTCTCTGCTGTATCTTGGCTCCCAATCCAGGGATTTTCTTAGAACTTAATACATCACATTTTCCTCGGTGGCCCTACAAATGAAGTAAGTTTGATTGAGATCGGTAAATAATTAAGGGCACTTTACCTGGAGAACGAAGTATCTTGTCGACCATATTTCGGCTTGCACTGGGTGGATTTTACTGAAACCTCATAACGTTCACTTTCAAAGCATGCGCTAAAAACATTGTAATATGTGCTGCGATCGGTCAACAATTAAGGGCACTTACTTAGAGAACAAATTACTTTTTCGGCTATATTTCGGCTTCCATTGGTGAGAAGTTCCTGCAATTTCAAACGTCTCGTTCCACGCATGCACTAAAAACGTTCTAATTTTAGTTGTGTTCGGTGAATAAGCAACGCCACTTTACTTTGTGAACGAAGCATCGTTTCGGCTGTAGTCAGCTTACATTGGAATAATTTCATTAAATTTCATACCCGCACTTTCTACGCATGCGCTTCGAAAAGTGTAAGATTGTTTGCGACTGATCGATAATTATGGCACTTTATTTGGGGAACAAAGTACTTTTAAGGCTGCATCTTAGCATCCATTGGAGTGATATTCTTAAAATTTCATAGTTCTCTCTTTCTGCGCATTAGCTACAAACGATGTAAGTTTGATTGCGATCGGGCAATACTTAGAGGCGCTTTACTTAGGGAACAAAGTACCTTTTCCGCTTTGTCGTCACTTGCATTAGAGGGATGCCCCTGAAACGTTATATTTCGCATTTTAGATGCATGCGTTACCAACGACATAAGTTTCATTGCGACGGGTAAATAATTATGAGAACTTTACTTGGAAAAAAAGAGTGTTTTTTCAGCTTTACGTCTTTTCCATTGGAGGGATGTTCTTAAAACCTTATACCTTTCACTTTTCACGCATGCGCTAGAAATGTAATTTGTGTTGCGATTGGTAAATAATTACGGGCGCTTTACATGAAGAACGAAGTACCTTTTCAGTTGTATCTCGGATTCCGTTCTAGGGATTTTCCTGAAAATTCATACCTCGCACTTTCCATGCATGGTCTATTTATAGTATAACGATGGTTGCAATCGATCAGTAATTAAGGAAACTTTACTCGTATGACAGAATACCTTCTTGGATTTATCTGAGCTTGCATTTTAGTATTTTCCTGAAATACGTCGTGTTTTCCAGTCATGCGCTATATGTGGTGTATGTTAGTGCGATCGGTAAATAATTAAGGGCACTTGAAGAACACCGTACTTCTTCGGCAATATCTCGTCTTCCAATGTAGGGATTTTCCTAAAAATTAATATCTCGAACATCCGGCGCATATGCTACGTGCGATGTAAGTTCCGTTGCAATCGGTAAGTAAATAAGGGTACTTTACAAGGGGAACAAGGCACTATTCATACTGTATGTCGCATTTCCGAAGCCTGACAAGTCACACTTTGCGCGCATGCACTACGTATGGAGAAAGTCCGCTTGCGATCGTTGATTAACCCTTTAAAGCCTACTGGTTAAATAATGCATCAACAGGTTTAACGTTCACTAATTGTACTTTCTGCCCACGCTGTATTTATGTGTTTTGTATTTAGCTGAGAACAAACAGCGAATTGTACCACTTACAGCATAAGCTGATTGGTTTTTATAGCCGAGATGAAAAGTGTTTACTGCGCCGTACGGACTGGGCTTTAAATAAAGAAGGCTGCGTTTCGTCTTTAAAGGGTTAATTACGGGAACTTTACTTATAGAACAAACTGCCTTCTCGGTTTTATCTTGGCTTCTGTTGTGGTCGTTTTCCTGAAAGTTCACAACTCGAACTTTGCGCTCAAGCCCGACATATAAGTTTGTTTGCTATTGGCAAATAATTAAGGGTACCGTACGTGAATGACAAAGTTCCTTTTCAGCTTCATCTCTTCTAACATTGGACGGATTTTTCTGAAAATTCATACCTCGCATTTTCCGTGCATGCGCTACGTATGTTGTAATTTCAGTTTCGATCGATCAATAATTAAGAGCACTTTACTTTCGGAGGATGTACTTGCTCAGGTTTATCTGAGCTTCCGCTGTAGGGATTTTTCCGATACTTCATTCCTCACACTTTTTGGTCATGCGTTACCTTATGTGAGTTATGTATCGATCGCTTAATAATTAGGGGCATGTGCTGTGTAGAACAAAGTGCCTTCTCAGCTTTATCTGGACTTCCATTGTAGGGATTTTCTTGATACTTCATACCTCGCACTGTTTGCTCATTCGCTACATATGGTGTACGTTTGGTGTTGAACGATGGATAATTAATAGCATTTTACTTGAAAAACAAAGTAATTTTATGGCTTTATATGGGCTTCAATTGTATGGATTTTCGTGCAACCTCAAACCTCGTATTTTCCTTACATGCCCTACAAACAATGGAGGTTATGCATCGTCGATCACTAGATAAGGGTACTTTGCTTGTGGAACAATGCACCTTGTCGGCTTTATCTAGGTTTCCATTGTAGGGATTTCCTGAAACTTCGTAATTCGCATTTTTGGCACATGCGCTACTTGTGATACTTATGCGAATATTCGGTTGCGATCGGTAATTAATTAGGGGCACTTTAATTTGAAAACAAAATACTTCTTCAGCTGTACCTCTCGTTCCATTGTAGGGATTTTCTTAAAAATTCATACATCGCATTTTATGGGCATTCGTTACATATATATATATGTATATAGAGAGAGAGAGAGAGAGAGAGAGAGAGAGAGCAAGATTCGTTGCAATCTTTTAATAATTAAGGGTACGTCAGTGGGAACCTTGCAAACTGTATCTCATCCTTCATTGTAAAGATTTTCCTCAAAATGCACATGTTGCACTGTACTTGCACGCTGTGTAGAGGTTTCAGTTTTTCGTGCTATCGCTCAGCAAATGAGGGCACTTACTTGAAGAGCGTTGTACCTGCCGTGTTTTATCTCGCCTTCCATTGTGGAGGTTTCCTTGAAATTTATAACTTGCACTGCACGCTCCTGCGTGACAAAGATGCAATTTTATTGCGATCGGTCAATAATGAAGGGCACTTTACGTGTGGGACATTGTACCTTTTGGGCTGTATCTCGACTTCCTGTGGAAACATTTTCCTCAAAACTCATATCTCGCACTCCCTGCGCAACTTTTACACGCGACGTGAGTTTCGTTGCGATCGGTCAATAAATAAGATCACTTGCAGTGTAATATGCTCCTCTGCTGTATCTTCTCTTCCACTGGAGGTATTTTCTTGTGTAATAGTCTTAATATCGTCCTTCAAAAATTTCCTATTCTTGCTGTTTTCGTAATTCGTCTCATTCTCTCCATGCAAGCGCTGGGATTTATTGTTCAGATTACACAACTTTAAAAAATTGTAATTCAACCGCGTGTTTCATGATATACAAGATTCGGCTATAAAATAGTTTTAAACGAAATTACGAATATTGGGGTTCTTTATTTTTCGTTGCTATAAGGCCAGTGCATATATAAATGCATTGCATTTCGTCTTGTTTTCCACATTGTCCTTTTCAGAACTGCGGTACTTTTCCTATCACGGTAAAACCCTCTCCATTCATTGCTTCCTATTTATAAGTGTCCTTTTCCTGTGTTATCACCCATCGTAACACAGTTCTTCCACACTACAAATATCTTTTAATTTGTGGCTACCAAGATTTTAATTAATCGCAGAAACATGATAATTAGTAGTTGTCAGATCAGATCAGATCTGTAAGTAGGATATTTTCAAGGTTCTTTAGTTATGAAAATACACGTCATGCGAACCACTCAAACGTTAAGCACCTGAACAGTAACACTGTCTCGTGCTGTTCTTCAAAACCTCTGTATCCCTTATTTCGTCAAGAAAGTGTCCCCTAATATGGAACTCGAATCTCATGGCCGTGTGTTCGAGTCTTGGCCACTGGTCCTTGATTTGATTCGCAAGAATGGACTCACGCTCTTGTATTATATTTATATGTAAGATCGGTTTTAATATTATTATTCGATTTGCCTCAACATTTCTTTTGGCCTCTTTTCTCCTCATTTTATAACTAAAATTCATATAATTTTCTTCCCATTCAGGCTAATTATCATACCTGAGTCATCATCGTTGATTTAATAAAAGCAACAGGAATTTGTTACACGATAGGGACCTACACAGCTCATTTATACAGATTTGATGTTCGTGTGACCGTGCATCCTTATTATAAAACGATATATGAGACCAACTAGATGCAACAATTATGATTTATTACTAATCCATTAGCTCAACTTTTTTCGGGCATCATTATGCCCATCTTCAGGAGCGCTAGACCGTTTATTACCACATATGGTTTTCAGCTCTTGATGTGCTGGCTGGTGTCTTGGGGAGCCGAGGAGCAGGCCGTGTGCACTGTGTAGAGAATGTTATTCGACTTTCAGGTTGAGTCTGCAGTGCGTGGCTGCTCTCAGAGTGTTCCTGTCTTGCTGGTTGTTACGATAACATCCTCTACACAGTGCACACGGCCTGCTTCCCGGCTCCCCAAGACACCAGCCAGCATATCAACAGCTGAAAACCATATGCAGTAATATACCGTCTAGCGCTCTTGAAGATGGGCATAACGATGCCCGAAACATGTTGAGCTAATGGGTTATTAATAAATCATAATTGTTGCATCTAGTTGGTCTCACATATCGTTTAATTTATACAGATCAGAATAATATTGAATAATAATTTAACTGCTTGGAGCAGATTCATTCTTAAGAAGATAATACACCCACCGCTAGTCGAGAAATTCTCCGCATTTTATTTGATCTAACATTTCATTGCTTTTTTCATAAAAGTTCGCTCCTGATTGTTAATTGTGATAACAGACATTCATTTCACAAAAATACACCTGCTTCTTTTTGACTCCCTTAGAAATCAGGAAATAAGTTGTTAGTTGATGTTATATTGGGGGGTGGGGGGGGCGATGTCTTTGGTATTAGAAGTGCTGATTTTTCTATTTTCTTATGACAGCGGTTCCCAAAACTCGGTTCACGGCGCCCTTAGTGTCTCAGTAATTTTTACGGCGCCCCTAGACCAAAATAAACACCTAACACTTCCGTTTATTAAATACTTAGTTCAAAACAACTTATAACCATTTGACCTATCAACTTAGTAGCCATTTGAAAGTATAAGACACATAAATTGCAAGGAAATATCCCGCAACGCCCTGACGCGCCTCGACGCACAGTTTGGCAATCGCCGCTGTATGAGATAATTGTCGTTTTCATCACCTTGTAAGACATTCAGTTTGAAGAGCAATATGTCGTTCCACATAACGACGTCTCGGCTGTTGGCCAATCGAACACTTGAAACGCGGTTTGGAATGCCGCTTTGGAACATGGAGTTTTGTGTATTACTGACCTAATATGTCATGACAGGTCGTAAGAGTATCCGATCCTCCATTCAAGAAGTCTTATTTCTGGCCTGAGTATCGATTCAAACCCCTCTAAGCCGGAGGATCCGAGACTGTAAACTGATAGCGTCAAGAGGAAGAGGAAGAGAAAGAGGAAGAAATGAAAGAGGTGGGAATGAGTTGAAGGAGCGGCGAAAGCACGAAGTTTCCTATGAAGAATGCCCGGCCATTGAGCTCCCATAAAGTAGTACAAATAAAATATTCCTGTTCTTATATTTATCACGTATGTACTTTGGCAAGGACAGGATAGCGCAATCTAGCGTATGCAACCGCCGTCAGAGGTTCACCCAGCACTTGAAGATGACAGCCTTCGCAGTGAAGGTGGATGAATTTGTTCTGATATATGAGGCAATAGTTTCCTCTGGAATTTCGGTACATATCTACCAGATGACACAGCATCACATCCCGAAGGACTGTTATACTGTTATCTTCAGAGTTACATATTCCATTCTGCATAGTCTGGTTATTATTCCTCTGTGGCACTACTCTTCATTAATTTTTGGCCCATGTAAATACACTTTTTCAACTCACCCTCCTATCTGAGATATACCGGGTGGTTTTTCCCCCCAAAAAGAAGCCGAAAAGTTATGTTGACTGCTGATAACCCGGGTGACGGAGTTAAGAATAGGGGCAGCTATACTTACAGAATCCGATGAGCCTCGATGGCACGGTGCTTAAGCACGAGGAGGACCATCTTCTTATCTTCAGATGTTTTACGAGTAGTGACTTCGTAACAGAAGAAACAGTGAAATAATTAAATATGATATTCTGGTATTTTGTTGAAGTTGTTTATGAAAATTACGAAAGTACATTCTTCACCGTCCCCTCGCCCTTAAATATGAAGGCACTCTTGTCCTTCGAAACGCCGGGAAAGGGATATCCAGTAACGAAGTTCTTATCTTAAGCAGAATTCGATTCGATAGTCAGATTTGGGAATTTTCGCATATAACGTACATATTCTGACCACTTCAGTATGGCATTTGGTGGCGTTAAGCTGTTGAGTGCTGAGCAACTTAATTCAGACAATAAAGGGTTGTCTCTATTCTTATGTTTCAGTAAACCTGTATATATTTTCTTTACACAAAACCAGAAAAAACTTAGAGATGTCAAATATATGGAAGTAGTAACAAGCTTGTGCTATTACATACATTAAAATCATATGCCATATTGAATTCTCTGTGATTTTCCTCTTACGCCTTTCGTATAGAATAAAATCTTTAGGGAGCTAAATCAACAACATTGAAGTGGAATTACAAAAGAATGTACAACCTACAGAGTACAGAATAACTGAATAGTTGAAGAACAAAAGACCAATTTGATGTCACTTGCTATTTTATTTCACTTCTTATGTGCTGAACATGTTTCGGACATTAATATATCCATCATCAGGAGCTTGCGAATATTCTGTTTAATTACCACATTGGTCATATTGTTCTTGGTTCGATGTGTGTTGGAGTTTCGGTGTGGTTGGGTTGGAGTGGTATCCGTGTTGCAGACTGAAGCTGAATGTAACGCGTAACGATGATGAGGTCTCAGCATCACCTCGCAATATAGGCATATATATGATATTCTTTGAACACAATTGTAATAACCTGAAGATGGCCGCTATTGACCGAAACATGTAGTTATTTCTTTTATATTAAATACCATCATAAAACATAGCACCATAGTTGTGTTTCATGACTGAAATTTACCTCACCATTAGTCTAACGTTTTACTGTCGCTGTTGGTTCATAGTTGGTTGAGAATCTCTAGGATTTTGTTGTTGATGTGGTCTAGGCCGTGGAAATGTTACAACTGAATTTTTTCGCGGCCTGAAAACAAAATATCTGAGAATGACAATTCTGTTTATTGCTACTGATGCCAAACCATTCCCATTCACTGTATAAATAGCTAATGTCTTGCATGAAACTGTGTCCGTCTTGAGATAGAGGTGGTTATTTGGTAATGAACAGGAACTCTCCGCTCTGCCCATACTAGTGTTGCTAAAGCTTCTGGTTACTCAGATCATCTGTCAAAGTGGGAACTGCTAACACGTATCATTGACATTTGGATGAGCAGCCTGTAAAGAGAAGCATAAGACCAGCAAATTTCCGACTGGGTTTTGCACACAATGAAGACGAATTGCTTTATGTGTTGCATGTCAGTGGCTCCCCACATATAGTGAATGAATGTGTCTGTCGAACGGATGAACTAATTTTAGGGACAGACGAATCCTATCTTCATTTTATATAATACAATAATGTTAATTATTTGAAACAAGGAAATATTTGGACTTGAGATTCTGTCAATGTTGATGTTGGAGGTAAATAATCTCTTGAGGGAAGAAACTGCTGCCTAAATGTCCAGGTAGGTTTATGTTTGTAGTGACGACAGCAGCTTTCTCAACACGTTGGAATGTGTTTAGCAGTCTAAACCTTGTCCCCATAAGCTGTCAAATATAGACCAACAAGACAAGGTCCTTTACTCACAATAAATTAGTGAATTTGATGTCACAGGTCACCTGGCACTTGGTATTTTATTGATGATTAATGATATTTCGTACGAAACCGAAAACTGAAGGTCGAGTTACAGCTGCTGTGGTGAGTATATTTAAAGGAACACTATTCGCAGTTCAGGAATTTAGATTTATTCCAGATAGTGGTATTGGATTAACATGTAGCACTTACTGAATATATGCTTACATAAACGAAGTCTCTCTCACTTTATTAGTGTTGTGACATCAGAAAAAGTGCTGTAAACCCATGTCAACAGCCCTAAACACGTGTGAAAGTGTAAAATAACAGGGTCATTTTTATTACTCTGTATTCGTGCCCAGGATACCTGGAAGCGTGACATAAAGTTTATCGCATGGTGGCAACTTTGTGACATGTAGATCGTCCTGTGTGTTTAGGGTGGTCAAGTTGAGGATGGGACGGCTTTCGTATACAGACTGGCGCAAAAGTCATTGAAGCTTGCGTCTGTAGTGTCAGTGTATATGGTTCAGACGCATTATGTTACGGTTGCAGTGCCGAAGAGCTAAGGGGAGGGTACGTTTGAAAGCGGTCAAAGGGAGGGAATGTGTTGCGAGTTTAACATTGCACATGTCAACTTTGTACAGAGGTATAGTGGTCGAAAAATGCTAACAGCTACTCTTAGAAGGTGAAAGAAGTACAGCTAATTTTAATGTACATTGTATGTTAACGAGGACAGAAGTGTCCGGTTTTTTACAGAAAAATGTGTTGCGTGTCTTGCAATTGATAGCCAGTCGGGTTCTCTGCCGTGTAATACCTAGTTCTATGAAATCTGTTAAACTGCGAGACAACAAGCTTTCCAATCTTTTTCAGTTAGCCCAGAATTCAAAATTTCAATGCAGATACCTTCCGTAACTAATTGTTTTAGTGTTTAGGAAGTTTCAATTTGAGTCCTCATGCAGGAATTCTGAACCTAGGGAGGTGGCTGTAGTCAGTAGCAGCGAACGTATGTTGCCGCACCTTTCCCTTAACCGTCATTCCTTAATCACGTTATTCCCTGTAATAATACTGAGCTAGTTTAATGCTTGTTGTCTGTATTATTTGTAACCTTGTGTAACAGAACTGCAGGATTTAATCCGCTCATTGATTTATATGTCACATGATGATGGATGATTCATATTTGGGTTCACGGTGTATTTGCTAGCTAGAGCGAGTTGTGTCATCTGTCAATCTACGTCATTTCAACACACGTTTCTATTCTTGTTTACATTTGACAAAAGTATAAGTGATGTTTTGTGTACTTTGAAACTTTTTCTGCGGTTTTCACATTGTTTAGTTCTCTGTTCACTCATGGGGTGTATGGGGGAAGTGGGGGGAGGGGGGTGTTCGGAAGTGTAACCAGAGGAAAATTAAAACACCAGTCATTAATCAGAGTTCCGCATGCAAAGTGCATATATGACCTCCCGACCTTTTATATTCGTCAGTCACTTCTTTCACTGACTGTAGGTCACGTGCAGTTTCTGCACATATCAACTGTACGTGTGCTTTACGTTCCTTAGAAAGAAAACAGTCACTCTTCATACTTGTACAGCTCTGGATTTTCAATTGTGACAATATGCTGCTTTCCGTATTCTGTATGAGCTACGTTGATACGAGTAAGTTGTGGTCACATTTCTTGTATTACCAGAGGTGTGCACGCAGAAATCCCCACCCCATTGTCGACATTGCCATTTGCCACGTGACACACTAACTCCTGTCCAAGTAGTAGGTTCTGTGATATTCCAGGAACTCTATTTTGGCGGGAGCTATTTTGTAGCTCTAGGATCTATTCCAGAGTGATGGCGAAATATGACACAGGAATCAGTGAATTAATGTATTCAACTGCACATTGTATTCCTATCGTTCTGCAACTTTAGTTCACATGTAGAGTTCAAGATAAGATAGAGATCTTACGAATAGCTGGCTAAGTTCTTCTTTGGACGCTTCACTTCCACACCTAGTCAAGACACTTACTCTTCATTATGCAACCTAAAATTTCATTATCGCAAGCATAAGAGCTCGCCACTTGTTCGTACCCTCAGCCATATTAATCCAGTCCACGCAATCCTATCCCAACCCTTTGAGATGCATTTTAAAAATATCCTCCCATTTACGCCTAGCTTCTTAAAGTGTTTTGTTGTCTGCAGTGATCCACACGAAACCCCTCTCATACGCGCTACACAGGCCGCCCGTCTAATGCTATTTGATTTGGTAACTGAAACAGTGCTTGATGAGAAGAACAATTCACGAAGCTCCTAATTTTGCAAATTGAGTCTCCTTTTGACACCCTCTGGGTAGAAAGTTGTATTGACGTCACATCCGTCTTGACGTAGTGGTGAAGATTGGAATCTGCCCTGCCGGCATGTCGTTCCATTCTTCATTCCGTGACCACTCGCTTTAGAACCGATGTGTTCAGTTCATAATAAATTAATATAGACCTACTTCTAGGCCTAGTATGGCAGTCAGAAGGAAGTGTACAGAATAGCTACATAACTCGTCCAACCATCTAAACACACACGCACACACAGACAGCCGCATACATACAAGAGGTACACACAACCGACCAGCTATTCGTGACATTCCGTGTTGCCACCTACTGAACTAAATTGTGCCGGTGTCACGTGGAAGACGCCGAACAATAGGTCTACTGTCCTAAAGCTTGAAGTTTTTTTTTTCTCACCCCTTTGACACATCGACTTAGTCCTGCATATGTTTATAATACTTGAAGTTTTCATAGCAAGGATGACTTAATTTTTCCTGTTCTGGGTAACCTAGTTAGCCACGTACCAGACTACATTGTGTTATAACCCAGAACACATTCCATAACCGCACATATTATATTTTTCCATACTGCCACGAGGGGCAACTTGTCCATGAGGGCTGCACTTTTGCAGCCCTCCCAGTAACCTAATAAACAGGAAACAATATCTGAATAAAAGTTTTCCTTAGGAGACAGTACATTCTCTAAAAATATGAATGAAATCATTTTATATTCAAATACTCGCGACGGACTCCAAGCCGTGCCGCAAGCTTGCGGGCTGTGCCCTGCCCAGACGTTGCGCGTTGGGTCAGCATAGCTAGGCCGAATGGTAGTAAGGCAGGTGCAACTAGGACTTGTTAGGACAGCAGGCTGCAGCCAGAGAGGTCTGTATGGAGTACTTCGTATATCTGCGTACTTTTTGTGACATTTCAAGCGCTAGAATTTTGATAATTTTTACCTAGCTCTTTTCAAAACCATATTTATGAATGTTTTAATGTTAGTAGTTGCAATATTGAGACAATCACGAATAAATGAGGGCGAAGTATTTTTCGCAATTTGCTCTCGCCGATAAGACCGAGATTAAGAATTTAGGTTGTGCAATACATAATTATTTATTTCTCAATCACCACCAAGCAGAATATAAATTCCATGCTACATACTCTGCTTGTTTTGCAGGTCGAAGTACTTCAGAGGGAAGCGCCTACATGGAGACTATGACATTCGCGTGGAACAGGCCGAATTCAAAGAGCTATCTCTCACGGCCAATGCAGAAACAGGAACGACAGTCAGTATGGCTGTATTCCGCAACGGGACAAAGGTCGTACGTTCATTTCGTCCTGATTTTGTTCTCATACGCCAGAACTTACGGGATGCTGGCGAAGACAACAAAAATCTACTGCTTGGTTTCAAGTTCGGTGGAGTTCCTAGCATCAACTCCCTGCATGCCATCTACAACTTCCAGGTAGGTGAAGTATTTTTGTGTTCATTGACTATTAAAAGGACTGGTTCCATTACAGAAAGCTTAAAGCTGTGTCTGTGCATGCTATGAAGTCAGTTACAGCCCACTGATTCTTCACTTCGATGCTAAGAGAGTGAGTGATAAGTACCAAGTGCCGGTCGCTTGACTCCGGGGAAAAGCAGCCTCCGGGATGGATCGAATAGGAGGCTGGGTGGGCCGTGTGCTGTGTCATTAGCTAATTTAATTGTCTCCTTTTAAACAATCTAAATGGGGTTGATTTGGGGGGCTGTTGAACCTAATGGTATTTAATCTAGAGAATCAATAAAAATAATTTGGGTAATGAAAGAGCTACAAATAGTGAAGGATTATCTGTTGAATTCAATAAGCTTAACAGTAAATCAATAATTACAGATGCGCCATTTAAAACAATGTTGAAATATCTGTATAATAATAATAAATGTTCCTTTTATAAGCAGTCGTAATTATGGCAAATATTTCAACTGTTCACTATCCGTTTTAAGCTGACTCCTTCTTCAGAATTGAGCAGTCGCTTGCTTTCCAGCAACTTTCGTCTTCTACGGAAGTTGATGGTTTATTACTGACATCATAAGAGCTCCACTGCGGACCATATCCTGACCCAGACAAATCAGTTAACTTTGTCCTGTTAAGTCTACTGCTGCATCTACAAAATGTTGAATTTTCTATAGTTTCGAAACGCTAGATACTACATTTCTCCATATACTTCGATTATCAATATAATCACTTAGAAGATAGAGTCACGGATTGTTCTGACTTTGAATCAATTTCCTCATTCTCCAAAGTCCAGGACATCTTTTATCTTTCATGCCAGCTTGTTTGTAGATTAGATCGTTTTAATTTATTCAATGCGTGTCGTAGCAGACAATATGCCTACTGTTTATGCTTTATGTTTGGAGCTGTTCTTCATGTTAAACGCTTCTAGATCAGTTCGCATTTTGTTATGTACGCTACAAGGTCAGAAAATCTAGCATTGCAAGTTTCAAACTTCTGCTGCTCTGATTCCTTCTATTTGCCGACTGTGTAGTTCTCACATCGGACCCTACAAGTACTATTCCCTCTTTTACGTTTACAGAGATTTAACTGCATTTATCTCCTTGTTTTATTTATTTATTTGTGCTGAATGTCCTAAACGCCTTTAAATATATTACCTAATATATTCGAGTCTTATCTTTTTCTAATTTTGTATTTTTGGGATTTATTTAACTTTGGAATCTCTACAGATGGAGACATTCAGGCTAAATTTAATTTCTCCACGCTGTAGTTAGTAAGAACGGTCGTATGCTAGGAGTAAATTATTAATATCTCTGTGTGTGTAAAAAAATAGGCTGTATACTCTGTATAAAATTTCTACGTACCTCGTAACGAAACGTAGTTAAAGAGGAATATTTTACCTCTTCAAATATGAGAATGGAAACGACAGTGTCATTAAAAATATCCGATCTAAAGAAATGCAGCAAAATTACATTTACGGAGTCGTACGTTCTGCAGAATTATTTTGTTTTGAAGCTTTACCGAAACAGATGCAGACTTTGTGCTGTCAAGTTCTCATATTCGATATAAACACGTTCTAGCACAGACTATGAATAAGAAATACAAGTAAGTGCACTGGATCTGAACCTATTCACAAAACACGGAAGGATAAGTAATAATCAGAATGGAAAGCAAAACAAAAAACAAAAATATTCATGCAATAAAAATAAAGTGAAGGCAGACGGCACTCTACAGAGGTGTATTACGGGTATTTCCTAGCAGGCCATTACATTTTTGCATGGGCATGTGTATGATCCGTGTTCCAGACTACCGAAAGAATTTGTATGTAAGTTGGTATTGGGTGTAGAAAAGACTTCTGCTTATTGTTATGCACTTCGTGACATCGTAATTGTTGGCTTTTCGGATTTTCGAAGGTCACACCACGTTCTCAACGGGCGTCCCTGGCCACTAAATACATTATTATACTGTCAATTTGGCCTGCATTAGATTCTGTAACCATACGTCACCTGAAGCTCAAAGTAGTCGTCATTATACGTTATGAATTTAGTAAAAATAGATAAATTATTGACGTGTGGCTATGTAAGGCCAATATCATAATATGTTGGCACAGAAAATTAATTAATTAATACAGTCGTAAATTTTATTTTATCTTTTTTTATGTTTTGCTGACCGTGCATCTCAGTATAATCTTAGTAATTAACCAACTTAATGCATAAAATCTTGTTTTATAATGAGTTTATTATATGCCTCTACATGTTTCGAGCACTGTGTGCTCGAAACATGTAGAGGCATACAATAAACTTATTATAAAACAAGATTTTATGCATTAAGTTGGTTAATTACTAGGACTAAGACTTTATTTTATCGTCCATTTATGTCTTAACTACTTTCATTTTATACTGACGTGTTAACTTTGTGTCACAAGCACATATTTAATTGCAATTTAAAAAAAAGAAAAAACCTTTTTAAAAGAGTGCTGTAGACCAAGGAACATGTTTTGTGTTAAACTATACAGTAGGCTGATTTTTCGAATGCGTTGCATGCAATACACTTGAACCTGAATTTTTGGAATGGGCTTGACAGTGGGTAGCACTAGCCAAATCACACAACCCTACTCCTTGACAGTACTGTAGATTGTATGATATGCACTAATTAATACAACAGCTGTGTAATTCAATAATATAAACAACCAACTAGATGCAACAATGACAGTTTATTAATAACTTCAATCAGCTCAACATGTTTCGGGCGATAGTTCGCCCATCCACAGGAGCACTAGACTATGTTTACAGCTTGTGGTATAATGCACCGACGATGCTGCCGGTTGGTGACATGTCAACAGCAGGCAGCATCGTCAGTGCATTATACCACAAGCTGTAAACACAGTATAGTGCTCCTGTGGATGGGCGAACTATCGCCCGAAACATGTTGAGCTGATTGAAGTTATTAATAAACTGTCATTGTCTTATCAAGTTGATTGTTTATATTATTGTATCAACGATGCACGTTCACACTAACATCAAATCTGAAAACTGTGTAATTGTTGTTTGTATCTACTTACGTAGATATATTTCGTTGATTTTTGTGGGCAATGGCAAAAAATGAATACAATCCTAATGTTGGTCACAGGTGAAAGAATGATAAAGGGTGCTAATTGTGTGTAACGCATTGAATGCCTAGCATGTGTAATGGCAGTCCTTGTGCATTTAATTCTGGAAGCTTGTGTTACTGGCGCGTTATTCTGTAGAGCAGTGGCGTATATAAGGCAACTACAGACACCGCGGCTCGGGATGTCCCATTGGTCAGGAGGGATTACAGACGTACAGGATATTCAATTTTTTGTGGGTTCTTTCAGACTGGAGTCATTTCTTCTGAAAGAAGGCATTATTCTGGATCCCTGTAACGAGATCTTGGAGCGACTTTGCTAACACCTCGTAATTATATGGGCACCCGTTTCTGGAGTTGCGGCGGCCCCGACCGGTTATCTACGCCACTGCTCTAGAGACTGACCATCGTTGTTTTGCTTAGTGTTTCGACCAGAATACATCTAAAGAAGCTAATATTCTTCCAAACCCAACAACTTACCATTCTAGTTATATTTTGACTTCAGTACACCTAAGGAATCTGCACACCTGAAATGGTTTCGTTAATTGCATCTTTGAGCGACTATTTTGACAAGCGTTTCTTGGTTTTAAGTCCCTATGATCGCGACTTCGCATTCACACAGACCACCAAAGTTTAAAAGAGCTGTGTCTGATGTCTTCTACAGTTCTTCCTCGACGGACACGTAAATAATGTCGAATTTGTAGACGTACTGACTGAAGTACTTGTTTGTTAATTCGGGAGTTACCTACAACATAAGGATGGCGTTTCTTGTGCCCCTCAGTGCCGTCAATTGTATTTCTTTCTGTAGATGCTTTTACGGGTACTACAAGTTTGAAAACCCGTGTCCTGGATAGTGCTTGGAACTGAAACACCAGTCTTGCGGAAGGGTTGGTAGGACTGCGGCTATGATATTACTGCATCTATAGATACGAAAAAAACGCAAGTGGAAATGAAAAGTAGTCATTAGTCGCTCAACTTCTGGACGCCATGTCAAATAGTCCCCCAACTTAGGGACGCCATATCAGCCACTCAACTTAGGAGCGCCTTATCAATCAGTCACTCATCTTAGGAACCTCATAGCAATTAGTCGCTCAACTTAGAGACGCCATATCAATCACTCAGCTTTGGGACGCCATATCAGTCACTCAGCTTAGGGACGCCATATCAATTAGTCACTCAGCTTAGGGACGCCATATCAATTAGTCACTCAGCTTAGGGACGCCATATCAATTAGTCACTCAGCTTAGGGACGCCATATCAAT
>Ga0123355_10002459_pt1 | contig 26200 bp, 24 predicted proteins | sample TergutEmb28metaG_3_FD_89872 | JGI IMG/M metagenome (GOLD analysis project Ga0123355, IMG submission 89872) | Embiratermes neotenicus P1 segment gut microbial communities from Petit-Saut dam, French Guiana - Emb289 P1 | ecosystem: Host-associated > Arthropoda: Insects > Digestive system > Gut ...
ACTCTGCAGGTGTTGTGGTGGATGGGGTTGTGGGTACCGACGTGGGGTTTGAGCCCGGCGCGGGTGTCGTGGCAGATTGGGTTGTGGTTGACTCTGCAGGTGTTGTGGTGGATGGGGTTGTGGTTGACTCTGCGGGTGTTGTGGTGGGTTGCGTTGTGATTATTTCTGGGGGTGTCGTGGTGGGTTCTGTAGGTGTTGTGGTGGGTTCAGTTGCAGTTGATTCTGAGGGTGTTGAAGTGGGTTCGGTTGCGTTGTTGGGTGCAGAGACGACTACCGTTGCTTCGTTGCTGGTGGCGAGGAGTGTGTTGTTTTCTTCGCGTATGGTTGCGGTGTTATAAATGGTTTGACCTGCGGCGGCTTCAATAACGAGTACATCGAAAGTTACATATATGGGTACATTGGCATAAACATCGACAAATACGTGCAATACACCGGTGAGGGGGTCAAAATTATAATTATTGGTTAATGCGCCATCGACGCGCAGGGTGTTGGGTACGAATTGGACGCGTGTGATGTCAATTACGTCTATAATTGTTGCATTTGGGAAAGCCGGGGTGGTGGCGGCTCTTGGGGCAATAAGTACGGTAGTTGCGAGCGTGGATTGGGTGCGAATGGCTGCACCGAAGCCCGCCATCGTCGTGTTGTTTAATAAACGTGTATGGTTTGGTTGGGTAGTGTCATTCGCTACGATGTTCCTGGTTGTGAGTGCTTCGCTGGTAGTGCCGTCTACGAAAGCGTTGTTTAATATAAGCGTACCTGCAGGCACATTGGGATCAACCATTACAGAAAATTGAAAAGTCAATGTTTCTCCGGCGGCAATACCGTTCACCGCCCATGTGACTTCGCCATTAAAGTAATTGCCGAAAGCATTAAACGGAGAAGCAATAGAACTTGGTATAAAAGTAGTGTGTAGGGGGGTAGGATCGACCACCAAAAAGGTTTGGAACCTATCCTGTCCGGTATTATTGGTGACGGTAATGGTATATCGAATGATGTCGCCAGCGAAGATATACCCATCGCCAATCCCCGAATGCAATACAGTTGGACTGGCTGTTTTTTCTGCATCCAACAAGGGAGGAGCTTCCATATAATGGTATACTGTATTGGATTCAATACTGCGGCCATCATGGGTTAATGTCGCATAATTATATATTGTTGCGGATGATTGCCCTGCAGGAAGTTCGCCTGCGAGCACCATGATTTCAATAATAAATATTTCATCAGGCAACAAAGTTGGAATATTCCACATCAAGGTGCGGCTACCGGGCGGATTAACCATGGCCGCAGGCGATGACATTAAAGGCGGAAATAACAAGCCGTCGTGTAAGGTATCCGTTATCACGATGTTTTGCATGGTAGTATCGGTAGGGTTGTGGACGACGATGTTATAAGTAATGAGTGTACCCGTTCCCACATACGAACCGCTTGGCGGAATACTGTCTTTTTCGATCGTTGGCAAGGGAGGATCTTCTTCGTCCCTTTCGTAGATGACCCGGATTTGGTATGTAATATAATCGTCAACGTCGGCGGTGCTACGGTCGGCTGATTTTGTTATCGAAACACCACCGTCGTCGGAGGTTGATGTTTCACCATTGTTAGCGGCTATAACGGTATTTACATTAAAAAAGCCCGCAACCAATAAAGCGGCTAACAAAAAAGCAATAATTCGGAATAAACGTTTGTTTTTCATGATTAATTCCTCCACATAAATAATTGTGCAGTTAGTATAGCGTGATTCTTGATTCATGTTGGAAATGTTTCCAAGATTTAACCTTTTGCATGATTTAGTCTTTCATTTTCTCATTATTTTTATGTATTTTCGTTTTCTGATATAAAATAACCTCCTATCGTTTTTATTCTACACGATAGGAGGTTATTTTTACCCCGTTCGTTTTTCTTGGTGCTGTACACAGTTCATGCGCCTGTGGGTTTTTATTTGTGCTAGTAGCCCAACCGTTCCTTTAATGCGTCTTGCAAAATACCGGAGAAGTTGACGCGCGCTTTTTCGCCCGCTTCATTGAGCCATGCGGGCAAGGTTAGCGTTTTGTTCACGGTTTTATTACGGCGATAATCGTTGACTTCTACCATGATGGGTACAATGAATTCGCCCAGCTCAGTTGGGATTGTGGTTATTTTACTGGCTTCGGGTTTGGGGTGGTTGTGTTCTTCCAATGAAACCAAGTATAAACCTAACGCTTCTTGTGCCATAACGATTGCATGTTCCAAGTTATCACCATACGTGACGCAACCCTTTAAGTCGGGGAAAAGGACGGTGCAGGCTCCGTTTTCTTCATTGATAAACTTTGCTGGATATAATGCTTTCATTGGCTTCATCCTTTCAAGCCGGTGTCTTTTTTTATTTGATGATAGGTGCCTTTTCCTTGCCTGAAGCGGGCATCTTATGCACCTTCCCTTGCAGATATATTACACGTGTTACATGTGTTGCCAAGGGAGATGTTCACTTAACAGCGCCTCGGATTTAACCCCCAATGCCTTGGCGAGGATAACCACTTCCATGTCCTGCACCAGTCTATATTGCCCCTCCAGCCTAGACAGACTAGTGGCGGAAATATCCATGCCCAGCGATTGTAATTGTGCAAGGAAATCTTTTTGTTTAATTTTACGTTCTAGCCGCAGGGCAAGGACTTTTGTGCCTACTATATTTTTATCGCCCGGTGCTTTACTTCGTGGCTTCATGCGCATCACCTGCAAGCGAGTGTAGCCGTGGCGTTGCTTGCTATAATGCGTATATCGCAGTAAAATGATTTTATTATTACATTTATGTAAATCGATTGCGTTTATCGCGGAAAGGAACGGATCATGGACTTCATCGACGAATTACGTCAATTTTCAACACGCTTATCAAATTTGAAAGATGTTGTAACAACGGAGGAAGCAACGAAGAATGCAATGGTGCTCCCGTTTTTTCAAATGATGGGGTACGATGTTTTCAATCCGTTGGAATTTGTGCCTGAATATGCGGCCAACTTTGGTGTCAAAAAAGATGCACGGGTAGATTACGCCATCATGATTGATGGAAATCCTGTCATATTAATTGAATGCAAATCATGCAACGAAATATTACTGAAACATTCGGGGCAATTATTTCAATACTTTGCCGCAACACCCGCAAAGTTTGGGATATTAACAAATGGATTGGTATATCAATTTTTTACCGATTTGAACGAACAGAACAAAATGGATGCTGAACCATTTTTGGAAATGAACCTTTTGGATATAAATGAAAACATCGTGTCCGAAGTCAAACGATTTGCGAAGAAAACGTTAGATATCCAAGGCGCATTCACCGCCGCTGCAGAATTAAAATATATGGGTAAAATTAAGGAATTATTGGACGCTCTTCGTTCCAACCCGGAGGACAATTTTGTAAGATTTATTATGGCCAATATATACAGCGGAAAGGCAACACAAAAGGCAATCAATGAATTTAGACCGATAATAAAACGCGGGTTCGTGCAATACATAAACGACGCTATCAGCGAAACGATAAAGTCCGCGATGAACCGACGCGACCATACCACCGCCGAAGCAACCGCTGCCGAATCTATAACGACACCCGAAACAGACGACGACCAGCAAGATGATGGCTCCCCCATGTCGATGGATGAATTTGAAGCGTTTGTCATCGTCAAGTCCATTTTGCGCGATATAATTAACGTTGAACGGCTCGCATATCGTCATGCCAAAGATTACATGGCGATTCTGTTGGACAATAATAAAAATAAGCGTATTTGCAGGTTCTGGTTCAAGCGCGGCCCCATTCATATGACGACTCCCGACGAAAATAAAAAACCGATACGACGCGATATTTCTTGCCTCAATGATATTTACATTCACGCAGAACATATTCGAGAGGTTTGTTCGCGCTATATTTAATCCAATATCCATCGAGAAAGCCCGCAGGTACGCCTGCGGGCTTTTTGTTTTGTTTGAGTTGGTGGCAGATTGCCACCAGTTGGATGTTTTGCGATTGAACTGGTTGCAATTTGCAACCAGTTCAATCACCGTTCACTCCGCTTCGTTTCGTTTTCATCAACAAAATATGCGTCGTCACACCCACGCCTACGCAGCTAAGAAAAATGTACAGCACCAGCTGATCCAACAGCCAAATCGTCGTGCCAAGCCCTGCCCATAAAAATACCAGTGTAGCCACTTTGTGCACGATGCCAATCCCCTGCCCCGTGCGGTAGTTCTCGATGAAGGGGCCGAAGATGCAGCTGCGGCATAACCATGCTTCTAACCGTTTGTTGCTTTTGGAGAAGAAAAAAGCCGCGAGCAAGACGAGCGGGGTTGTGGGCAACAGCGGAACAACCAACCCCGCCGTGCCCAATGTGAGTGCAACAAACCCCGCCGCAACGTAGGCGGCTTTTTTCAATTGCATGGGTTCATCCTCCGTTAATTTAACAAATCAAAGCGGTCGGCGTTCATTACTTTGTTCCATGCGATGACGAAATCGTGCAGGAATTTGTGCCGTCCGTCTGCTGCCGCATACACTTCACATACGGCGCGGAGTTGCGCGTCGAAGCCAAAAATCAAGTCTACGCGGGTGGCCGTCCATTTTTGTGCGCCGGTGGCGCGGCAGATGCCGTTAAAGCGGTTTTTATCAACGGTGGGCTTCCATTCAGTGTCCATGTCCAAGAGGTGGGTGAAGAAATCTGGCGTTAGCTGCCCGGGGCGGTCGGTAAACACGCCGTGTGGTGAGTCGTCGTAGTTGTTGCCCAGCACGCGCAGGCCGCCCAATAGCACGGTCATTTCCGGCGGAGTCAGGTTCAAGAGCTGCGCCTTATCTACAAGCAAATCTTCCGGCTGCACGGCGAAATCTTGTTGCAAATAATTTCGGAAACCATCATAACGCGGCTCGAGGACGGCCATACCTTCAATGTCGGTTTCCGCTTGAGATGCGTCCATGCGGCCGGGCGCGAAGGGTACGTGCAAGGTCGCGCCCGCTTGGTGCGCGGCCGTTTCAATGCCCACGGCACCGCCTAATATGATCAAGTCGGCCATGGACACGCGGATGCCGCGTTGGTGGAACGCCGCGCGGATGATTTCGTACTTTTGCAAAATGGGTTTCAAGCGGTCGGGTTGGTTGACTTCCCAATTGATTTGCGGCTTTAAACGAATGCGCCCACCGTTAGCTCCGCCTCGTTTGTCCGACCCACGGAAAGTGGATGCACTCGCCCAAGCGGTGCGCACCATTTCTCCCACGGTCAAACCGCTTTCGCGGACGGCTTTTTTCAATTCATCCACATCACGATTGTACAGGGTATAATTTTTGTTCACCGGAATGGGGTCTTGCCACAGGAAGGTTTCCGTGGGCACATCGGGGCCCAAATATAACGATGGCGGGCCAAAATCACGGTGTGTCAATTTAAACCACGCCCGTGCGAAGGCATCGTGGAATTCCTGCGGATGGGCCAAATAATGCCGCGCAATTTTCTCGAAAACGGGGTCAAATTTGAGCCCCAAATCCGCCGTGCTCATCATAGGGCGATGCCACTTGCCGGGTACATGCGCATCCTGCACCATGTCCTGCGGCTCCACGTCTTTGGCCAGCCAAATGTACGCGCCGGCGGGGCTGGTCGTCAATTCGTATTCATATTTGAACATGGTGGTCAGGTAGCCCATGTCCCACGTAGTGGGGTTGGCCTTCCACGCGCCTTCCAATCCGCTGCCGATGGTATCGTCGGCGTTGCCCGTGCCGAAATTGTTCTTCCAACCCAGCCCCTGTTCTTGGATGGGCGCGCCCTGCGGCTCGGGCCCCAAATGCGAAGGTGATGCCGCACCGTGCGTCTTGCCGAAGGTATGCCCCCCCGCCACCAGTGCCACCGTTTCCTCGTCGGTCATGCCCATGCGGCGGAAAGTGATGCGCACGTCCATGGCAGATTTGGCGGGGATAGGTTGGCGGTCGGGGCCTTCGGGGTTGACGTAGATAAGCCCCATTTCCGTAGCAGCAAGGGGGTTATCCAGCGCGTTACGGTTAGCGACATCGTCAGGCGCTGCGCCGGGTGAAGCGCTTGCGGCATTATCCGCACTTGCCGCGCTTTTTTCCGCTTCCGCCACCGCGCCATACCGCAGCGTATCCGTCAGCCACGTCTTCTCCGCGCCCCAAAACACATCCAACTGCGGCTCCCAAACATCCTCGCGTCCTCCAGCCACACCAATGGGCTTCATCCCCATGGATTCCAGCGCAAATGTGCCCGCAAATATCATCAAATCTGCCCAACTTAATCTCCGCCCGTACTTTTGCTTAATCGGCCACAGCAACCGCCGCGCCTTATCCAAGTTCACGTTGTCCGGCCAGCTATTGAGCGGCGGGAAACGCTGCGTGCCATCCTTGGCACCACCACGCCCATCGCCAATGCGGTATGTACCCGCACTGTGCCATGCCATGCGGATGAAAAAAGGCCCGTAATGCCCATAATCCGCCGGCCACCAAGGCTGCGAATCTGTCATGAGCACATACAGGTCCCTCTTCACCGCGTCGTAATCCAACCGCTTAAACGCATCGCGGTAATCGTAATTGACCCCCATGGGGTTCACCAATTGTGCGTTTTGGCTCAACACGGCCAAGTTCAATTTATCTGGCCACCAGTCCGTGATGGTGTTCCCTTTTGTAAAATCCGGCGGGTGTTGCATCCGGTCACCTCCGCGAAAGATTCTCTCGCTAGGTTATGCGCACAGCTTGGGAGAAGTTCCTACAACTCCCACAATAATACGCTACATGCGCCGGATATTTTCAAACGCTTTTCACTCAACACCGCAATCGCCGTGCCAAATGCGAACGAGCAAATCAAACCACTCGCCAACCAATATAAATGCAACTCCGCCGCGTGAATCGCAGGAACCAACATCGACACACCCGCCACAACCATCGAAATCACCGCCGCCAAAACATACCGCGCCCCAAAACTCCAAGCTTTGCCATACCCAAACGACAACACCCAAGCGGCAGCCCCCGTCATCGATATCACCATGCCCTGCATCAAAAACGCAAACGAAACATGCAAATAACCCTCATAAACATTCAACAACCGCAGCACAAAGCCCACAATCATGTGCATACAAATCGTAGCCATAAATATCGCCGCCGACAATGCCTTGATGCTCAATTCTATTTCCTTGCTGATGGGTTTCGTTTTCATCGCAAATTCCCCTTTTCATTATAATTAATATGGGCGTACCCCCATCCGTATTTGTCAAACGGGAGAACACGCCCAAATTATAACGAAGCGATATGTACCCAAGCAATGCAACTCAGGCACGAAAAACAGCAACTTAGAATACCAACACCAGCATCACTGCCAAGAAAACCCCCATCGACGCACAAATCATCTTAAACGAAGTCGTCGCCGCCCCCATCCGTTCAAAAATAATACGCCCCTTTATTCCTTTTTCATAAATCAAGCAACCCACGCCCACCACCGCGATAAAAATCAATGACTTGTACATATAGGTCCATGCATGAATCACCACCACGTAGCGGAACAAGAAATATATCAACTGCGTGCCCAGCACGCCCCCCAAGAAGCACAACCCGCCAATAATCACCACAGGTAGCACTTTCGTAACCTCCGGCACCGGCGATATCCCTTGTAAATCCGATTGACCGAAGAAAATCTTCGAAAATTTAACAAACATGACCATCGTACCCAAACTCATTAAAATGCTGAGTGCCATCATACCCGGATGGTTTCCTTCAAAGATAAAATATTTACTGACCGACCCGATAAAAAACGGCGCACCCACAATACCCAACACCGCCGTTATCGTAGCTGTGCCCACTACAGGCATCCGCCGCAACACACCGCGGATTTTATGCAAATCCGCCGTACCGTAGGAGCGGATAATAATGCCCGCGCACAAGAACAACGCCGTCTTAAACATCGCATGGCTTATGATGTGGTATAACCCACCGATGTGCGCATACTGCGTTTGCAAGCTGAAGCCCACAATAATCATACCCGTCTGCGATACGGTGGAATATGCAAGCAGATTTTTGATATTCGTTTGGCAAATAGCCATATACGCGCCAAACACGCCCGTCACAATGCCAATCGCCAAGAATATTTCATGCGCTGCAATCGGCTCAAAAACATCTTGGAACGTGATGAATAAATAAATCGACGTTTTTGCTTGCAAGCCCGACATCACTGCAGCCACTACCGTGGGTGCCTGCGGATAAATCCGCACTTTGGGCGTCCACGAAAATAACGGTATGAGCGTATTCTTAAACGCCACACCCGTCATGATAAGTACATACGGCAGCCGTAAATTAGCCGGATCCAAAACGGCTAACGACTCGGTCACGCGCGTGATGTCCATGGCCCCCGTCAACCGGTACACATACCCTAACCCCAACAAGAAAAACTGCACCGACACCAAATTGGTCATCAAGAATACCTTGCCGTGGAAAATATTGCGGTTTTTGCGGTCATACATCGCCAAAATGACGGTCACCAACGTGCTCACTTCAATCAAAACAAAAATGTTAAACAAATCGCCCGACAAGAACAGCCCAATAAATGCCGCTTCCAATACAAACATCAAGAACCAGAACATCCGCGCGTCCTGCTCCTCATACACAAACGAATAAACCGTAACCGCCAAGAAAATAAACGTCGTCAACAAAACCAAAACAGCGGACAAACTACTCGCCCGCAAAGTGATACCCAACAAATTTTCATAACTGCCCACAAAGGTATAAAAATCCGCATCCCGCGTGATGCTCACCAAATAAACCGAAGCCGCAAACAACGCCGACTGGAACACAATGGCAATCATCCGCACCACCCGGTTCGTCGCCAGCGCGAAAAGCAAAACGGCAATCAATACCGGCACCACCACAAAAAATGTCAACATGTTATTCGACTTGTCCTTCCAACACCATCAATTTGTTCCAATCCGCCGTGCCGTGCTTGCGCGTCAGTACATTCATCATCGTGATAATAATGGCAATAACCGCGAAGCCGATGATAATAGCCGTCAACGTCAATGCTTGCGGCAACGGATCGGCAATGGCACTCATGTCGTACAGCAGTTCCGGATCATTGATGATGGGCGGCATGGGCAGGGCTTCCCCCACGCGCCCTAGCATCAACCAAAACATAACCACCGACGTTTGGAATAACATAATATAAATGATGGATTTAATCATGTTCCGGCTCGTTATCAGCCCGAAAAACGATATAAAAAATAACGCCAACGCGAATATTTCCATGTTTTCGTAATGCAGCAGCGCGGCCATATTAGCAAGCCCCCTAACTTTTCTCGATGGTGATGTAGCGGTAAAACAAAATGAAAAACCCGCAGGCCACTTTCAACCCAATCAGCAGATTCATCACAATCAAATACGCATTTTGATAAAACGGCAAAATCGCCGCCGGCACATACATTGCCGCGCCCAAAAACACCGCAATAACCGTCACAACAATAATACCGATAAAAATAATTTCCTCCCACTTCAACACCTTGCGGACAGAAATATCATAAATATCATGCACCATATAGCGGCAGATGAAAAATGTCGCCAACGCCAACCCGCCTTGGAACCCCCCACCCGCCGACACATGCCCGTTAAGGATCAAATACGCGCCAAACGCGATGATAATCGGACAAATAATCCGCAGCGACAATGCCGCCACGCGTGATGTCTCTATTTCGGAATGGGTGCCGTCGGCCACTTGCGTCTGCGCCGAATACGACATATGCGACACCGCCACCACGGCGATGACCAAAATCAACGCCTCAAACAACGTGTCATACACGCGGTAACCCAAATAAATAGCTGTAACCGCATTCTCGCCGCCCACGTCGGTCATAAACCGTGCTAGGAATTGCACCTTCAAATATTGCGCCGCCGCCGATTCGGGCGAGAAATACAGCACCAACCCAAAAAGCCCCACGCACAAAACCAATGCCGGGGCAATCCGTAAAAATCGTTTAATCAACGTACCTTTATCCCTGCGTTCATGCGCGGCGTTTTCGCGGGCACTGTAATATTTTTCGATACAGATAACGAAGAATACCGTCGAGAACGCAGCTATCCCCGCCTCTGCCATCGCCACATCCGGCGACCCCAACAAAAAGTACGCCACCGATGTCAACAGCGAAAAAATACCAAAGTAGATAATAATCCGATACATCCGGCTTTCAAAGACAATCGCCAATGCGCTCAAAATCCACATGGCTAATAAAATTTGCGTCATGCCGTACCCTCTTCTTCAAGATTTTCGTCCGTAGCTTCAACGTCCACCACATCGTAGCCGCTATCATACGCCGACCGCGCAATAATATGCGCCACAAACGGGTTCATCACTAAAATTATGAGCATAATAACAAACAGCTTGCCCGTAAAAAAAGTAATCCCGTGCCGCAGCGCGAAGCCGATAATAAACGAAAGCATCCCCACCGTATCAATTTTGGACGCAATTAATAGACGCGGATAAAAATCCTTTAACGCAAACAACGACACCGCGCCAAACGCCATGCATACCACGCCAAAGCCAATGACAATATTACCCAATAAATCCCAAATCGAATTTACACTCATGACTTCTTACTCCGACGCTCACGCCGCCCCAATCGACTCTTGGAAAAAAACAAAGCCAAAAATATAATCCCCACAAAACCCGACAGCGTATAAATAATGGCGAAATCCAACAAAAACGGCAGCTCATACATGCTCGACACCACAATAATAATGACAATGACTTTACTGGCAATCAGATTCAAGCCCAGCAATCGGTCCCAAACCGTAGGCCCCTTCAATGTGCGCACGATGTACATAAATAGGAAGAAACACAAAATCCAAAACACAATCACGCCGCATCACCATCCGATTTTTGCGCTCGTTTTAACCTGCGTTCCAATTTTTGCTTGAGCATTTTGTCTGCTACTTCTGCACTGGTGGAAGAATCGCGATCATGCAACCACAGCAGCGTCACTTCGTCGTCATGCAAATCCAATAAAATAGACCCCGGCGTCAATGTGATGGAATCGACCAAGATTACGCGCAGCAATTCTGCTGTAATTTGCGTTTTGACCGTCACAATATCTACTTTGGGGCCTTTCAAAACGACCTTCATAACATGCAAACCGGACAAATATATCTGCCCAATCAAATAAAACGGAAACGTAATCAATTGAAAGAAGTTTACGTTCTTAATCGTTTGCGGCGGCAGAAAACGCGTCGTGAATAACACCGCAATGGTACTAACCACCAACGCAATTAATATCCCCACCCAAGAAAAATCTTCCAATAAAATAGCCACTACAAAAGCCAACCCCGGAATGATGACCATTAATCGCTTATACATTACTACCCCTTTGGAACAGTAATATTTTCAATATGTAATATTGCCGGGTAGTATAATACATATGCAAATAAAAAGCCACACTGATCTTGTCGTAAACTTGTAATTATATTGTAACATGTGTATGATAAACGCATGCAATACATACGCCCCATGAGGGTCAAGGGAGGATATCATCCATGCGAGCAGTACTGGACTTTTTTAGCGATGCGTTCAACCGCGTCACCACATACCACGAGCCTTATATTTGGCGCTACGTTGAAGAAATCGGCGAATACGCTTACGCGCTAACACCGCCGCAAGCATCCAACCCCATGTGGATACTTAGCCAAGTTTTTGCTTTTATCGCGCTCGTGTTCATGGTTTGGTCATTCCAATGCAAAGAAAAACTCAATGTTATGCTACTGTTAGGCTTCGGCACATTCTTCTTGGCCTTATCTGCCGCGCCGTTGGCCAACTGGACTTTGGCATCTTTGTTCTTGCAAGCATCCGTCCGTAACTATGTATTCTTCTATTTCGATTGGCGCGTCAAGAAGGGAATAGAAACACCCCGCTTGTGGTACAACGTGGCCGCCGTTATATTCAGCACCCTCATTGAGCTCTCTACCATTTTGTTCGTACACATCATGCAAGTGCCCATTACCAATGTAGTTGTAGAATGGTGTATCGCCGCCACCCTTGTGGGCCTTACCATAGGCAACGTCCTCAACGGCCAAAACGTCATGCGCCTGTCCTTCGTAGTCAACCGCATGTTCAACATTTACAATCACATTTTCTTCCTCAATGCTATTGCTGTAATCATCGCTGCATTGGCGATTGTTTCTAACGGGATTTATTACGTGCGTTTATTGGTAGCGTGGAATAAAAAACGCAAAGGGGAAGAACCGGAAGCGGCGGAAGCATAAAGTCGCGACTAAGATCAAAAGATTAAGTCCCTGGACGTTGCCCCTCTCAATCATAAAAGTACAAATTTAAAATCAAAACCCGCCGAATTTCGGCGGGTTTCATTTATTTTTGCGTACTCTTTTGGCTAAGTTGCGGTAGCACATAGGGGGTCAAGGGGGCGCTTGTGCACCCTTGCGGGGTTTGGGGCGGATACCCCAAGGTCTTATCTTTTTCTTTTTTCCGCCGCTTTTACCACCACCTCCACAACCCACCGCACAACCTCCCCCGCCACATGCCGCGATACCGCGTACAAATAATCATCGCTTCCTTCGTACCGGATGGCGGATGATTTTGTGACCGCGGCCGAGCAGGACTGCCGTATGATATCGGCTTCGGTAGGCGTGAATGCATCTAGCGATACTTTTGCGCCGCTGCCTTGCAAAAATAACGACGGCCTTGCTGCGTCAAACGTCACGGTTTGCGTGTTTGGCAGCGTTGTGATGTTGAACGCGAAGGGTACGTCTTCTGCGCCTTGCACCTTGCGCTCCGGAATATCCAGCGTGAATAACCCGATTTGCGCCGGGTTGGCAAATTTTTTGGCTGCTACCCATGCGTGTATGGCTGCCGCGTCAAAGGTATGAAACACGACCAGCCCCATGTTGTTTTTTACTGCCGCGTCGCGCAAGTCCTCTTCTACGCGTTTGGGCCAATGGGGCGCTTCGTGGGCGTAGGTACTGGCAATGATGGGCAGGTTTTCATGCTTCTTTGACGGCAAAAATACGGTGCCTTTGTCGAAATAGAAGTGGTACATAATTATACCTCCAATTTGTTACGCAACGCCCAATGCGCGGCCAATGATCTGGCTGTGTTCGTTGAAAATGAGAACGACAATACCCGTGCGGCCGGGGAACGCGGAAAAATCGAAATCAAAAGCGGTAAACCCGGGTACGGTGAAAGTGCGGTTCGGCGTGTCGGGATTGTATATCCTCGTGGTTGCACCAACGCGCACCAAATATACCACAAACGCAAAATCACCATGCGTTGCGGAAAACGCCAATTCTGCGATTGTTACGGCACCGCGGACTTGTTGCAAAAGCGCGTCGGACAGGGTGGCTGCGCCGGTCTGATCATCAACGGTCAAAGCATGGCGCACATGATGCATTAAATGCTGCGCTTGCAAATGTGCCGCGTAGTGGGTGTATGCCGTTGCTTGGTTGCGCCCGCTATGCGCCAATACGGGCAATACCGCTACCAACGCAATGGAAAAAATCGCCAGTGCAACCAAGATTTCTATGTACGAAAAACCGTGCTTATTCATTATCCGCAGCCAATGGCGTTAACCGCATGGTGTAGCGCGTGTGTCCGCTATCCAAGCGCTGGGTTGCCCCCAAATGGATATCTATGAATAGCCCAAAAGCATCCAATGCTTGCTGATGTTCGGTTATTGCATCAAAATTTTCTGCCAATGCGGTTAACACAATGGCATCGCCGGCGAATTCAAAAGTTAATATCGAATTGCGTTGCGGTACCGTATCCAAAACCGCTTGCAACCAAGCGGGGTCAAACTCCGGCGGAAGCGTCGATTCCACTTGCGCCCATAATGTTTCCAATTGCGTTGCTTCGTTCAGCGCATTGTTGTTGACTTCAAACGGAGTGCGATCAATGGCATCAATTTGCGCCGCCAACGCAAGCGAACGCGCTTGCAAGCGATTTTCCTGCCCGCGCATGTGTAAAAATATCCCGCCCAACAACAACAAAACAACAACCTGCGCCGCCGCCAAAATGCAAAACATTTTCAAACGGCGGCGTTGTTGTTGTAATCGAGGCGGTAATAAGTTGATGTTATGATTTCTTTGCATGGTTGCGCGGGTCGTTGTTCCAATTTTCCTTTACTTCTTGGCGTGCGCGGGCGATGGCGAAGCCGCTGGGCGGCACGGATTTGTTAATCGTTGACCCGGCGGCGATGAACGCGCCTTCGCCGATTTCTACGGGGGCGATCAAATTGGTGTTGGAGCCGATGAACGCGCGGTCATGGATCGTCGTGCGCGATTTGTTTTTGCCGTCGTAGTTGGCGGTGATTACGCCGCATCCTACGTTGACTTGGCTGCCCACGTCCGCATCACCGATGTAGGTGAGGTGCGCGGCGTTGGTTTGGTTGCCGATGTTCGCGTTTTTAACTTCCACAAAATTGCCGATGCGGCATTTTTCGCCTATCACCGTGCCCGGACGCAAATACGCGAACGGCCCGATTTGTGTAAACGCTCCGACACTTGCGTCCGAAATCACGCTGTGCGCCAAAATCCGTGCACCTTGTGCAATCGTGCTTGCGCCTTCGATGACCACGCCGGGGTAGATGATGGCCTCCGGAGCAATTTGTACGTCCGTGTCGATGTACGTGGTGGTGGGGTCAATCATACGTACACCGTTGACCATGTGCGCTATATTGATGCGGCGGCGCATAACTGCGGCGGCCTCAGCCAATTGCACTTGCGTGTTGATGCCGGTGAAAATCGCCGTGTCGTCGTCCGAACAAAAAACCTTCACCAAGCCCAAACCGCCGTTGCCCTTGATGTGCTTGGGCACGTCGGTCAAATAATATTCATTTTGCGCATTGGCGTTGGTGAGTTGCTTCAATCCTTGCTTTAATGCTGCGCCATTAAACAGGTAGCAACTCGTGCCGCGCAAAGGCGTATGCTCGTGCGCTTCGGTCAAATCACGGGCTTCTACCGTTTCTATGAAAAATCCATCCGCATCGGCATACACATGGCCAAAGTCAGTATTGGTCGGCCAATGCACGGCGGACACAACGGCAGCGCAACCCTGCCCTTCGCTTTGCATGCTGCGATAACAATCCGCCATGCCGCGGATAAAATCCGCCGTCAACAACGGCATATCTCCCGCCAGCACCAAAATTTCGTCATCATCTGCAAAGTGCGCCGAAGCTTCCAACGCCGATTGCACCGCATGCCCCGTACCTTGCGGGTCGCGTTGCACGGCAAAACGGATGCCGTCTTGCAAAACGCCATCTTGTGTATAAATCTTCTGTGTTTGTTCGTCGCTATTTCCGATGACAATCGTGATATCGGTGACGCCCGCTTGGCGGCAGGCATCGGTGATGTGCTTGATAACAGGCTTGCCGCACATAGGATGCAATGTCTTGAGAAGTGAGGATTTCATGCGCTTACTTTGGCCGGCGGCCAAGATGATTGCTTTCATGTCAAATGCTCCTTCGTTAATGGATTGCTTCAATAATAAGGGTACATTTCGCACGGGTCAATGGCTAGTGGTGAACGAATCGCAACTCAGTTGGTTACTGGGTGTAACCAACTGAAGATGAGCAACGCTTGACACCCATCTAACCAAGTTGTACAGTTTGCGCTAACTATGACGAAAGAAGGGCATTCCATGTACACAAAATTCAAGCACTTGTACGAAAAAACATCCGATTACATGCAAAAAGAAATCACCGTAGGCGGCTGGATACGCACCCTGCGCGACGGTAAATCATTCGGATTTATCGAATTAAACGACGGAAGTTTTTTCAAGTCCGTGCAAGTCGTGTTTGACGAAAATTTGACCGGTGGCATGACCTTCGCCGAAGTAGCGAAGCTGGGTGTGGGCGCATGCATCACCGTAGTGGGCACCGTGGTAGAGAGCCAAGGCAACAAGCAACCCTTTGAAATTAAAGCGACAAAGATCATATTAGAGGGCACCTGCCCGTCCGATTATCCCTTACAAAAGAAACGTCACGGCTTCGAATTCTTGCGCACGATTGCGCACTTGCGGCCTCGTACCAACACGTATGCAGCTGTTTTTCGTGTGCGGTCGCTGGCGAGCTTCGCCATTCATGAGTTCTTCCAACAAAACGGCTTTGTATACGTACACACTCCGCTCATCACCGGCAACGACGGCGAAGGCGCGGGCGAAATGTTCCAAGTAACCACCCTGCCGCCGGGCGAAACCGACCATACCAAGGATTTCTTCGGCAAGCCTGCCATGTTGACCGTTACCGGACAATTGGCCGTCGAGCCGTTCTGCCTGGCCATGCGCGATGTGTACACCTTTGGCCCCACCTTCCGTGCCGAGCATTCCAACACCACTACCCACGCTGCAGAGTTTTGGATGATTGAACCGGAAATGGCCTTCGCCGATCTAGACAATTACCTCGAAAACGCCGAGGCCATGATTAAACACGTCGTACACTACGTGCTAACCCACGCACCCGAAGAAATGGCCTTTTTCGACCAATGGATTGAACCGGGGTTAGTTGCGCGCTTGCAAGCCCTGTTAGCTTCCACCTTCGCACGCTGCACCTACACCGAAGCCATCGATCTACTCGCCAAATCCGGCAAAAAATTTGAGTACCCATGCAACTGGGGCGATGACCTCAAAACCGAACACGAGCGTTACCTCTGTGAAGAAGTCTACAAAGGCCCCGTATACCTAACCGACTACCCGCGCGATTTTAAGGCTTTTTACATGCGCCTTAACGACGACAAAAAAACCGTCGCCTGCGCCGACTTGCTCGTACCCGGCATCGGTGAACTTATCGGCGGCTCCCAACGCGAAGAGCGGCTGGATGTATTGCACGAACAGCTCGCGTCCAAAGGATTGGCCCCCGAAGATTACGATTGGTACATTGACTTGCGTCGCTTCGGCGGGGTCAAGCATGCCGGTTATGGGCTGGGGTTGGAGCGGCTTTTGATGTTCTTGACGGGCATGAAGAATATTCGTGATGTTGTGCCTTATCCGCGGACGGTGGATCATTTGGAGTTTTGATGGAAGAGCGCGGCGGAAGGTTAAAGGATTAAAATCAAAAGATGAAGGTCAAAAGACTAAGACCCTGGGCGCTGCCAAATAAGGCTTTAGCCGGCACCCAGACCCGCGAGGGACACAGCCCCTCGACCCCATGGTGGGAGGCTTGCCGATGATTAAGACAATTGTTAAAAGCAGTGCCGGATTTAATGGATTGGAATTACAAGAGCGGCCTATGCCCAGCCCTGCCGGGCATGAGGTGCTTATTCGGGTGAAAAAGACCGCTATTTGCGGTACGGATGTGCATATTTATGCTTGGGATGACTGGGCGCAGCGCACGATAAAGACGCCGCAGGTGATTGGGCATGAATTTGTGGGCGAAGTGGTGGCGGTTGGCGAGCATGTGTCGCACCTGCGCCCCGGGCAGTTGGTTAGCGGCGAGGGGCATGTGGTTTGTGATACTTGCCGCCATTGCATCACGGGCAGCCCGCATTTGTGCCGCCGCACCATTGGCATTGGCGTGAATGGCGACGGCGTTTTTGCGCAGTACATCACCTTCCCGGCGGGCAATGTCTGGATTTGTGATGAGCAGATTCCGTTGGATGTGTTGAGCGTTCTTGACCCACTGGGTAATGCCGTGCATACCGCGCTGGCTTTTCAGGTATTGGGCGAGGACGTATTGGTGACGGGCGCGGGGCCCATTGGGCTCATGTCCGTGCCCATTCTCAAACGTGCTGGCGCGCGCAACATTGTGGTGACGGACATTAACCCCACGCGATTGCAAATGGCTGCGCAACTGGGCGCGACCGCCACGGTCAACGTGGCCGAACGCACGCTCGAAGATTTCTTGGCAAGCAACGCACCCGCATTGGGTTTGAAGGAAGGTTTCGACATCGGCTTGGAAATGTCGGGTAGCACAGCGGCGTTCAGCGCCATGATCAACACCATGGCCAACGGCGGCAAAATAGCTTTGCTGGGCATCATGCCCGCACACGCCGCAGTGGATTGGAACAAGGTCGTGTTCAACTCACTCACCATCAAAGGTATTTACGGGCGGCAGATGTTTGACACATGGTACCGCATGGCAGCCTTGTTACAGTCCGGCTTGGCAAAAGAAATTGCGCCGATCATCACGCATCATTTCCCATATACAGAATATGAAGAAGCATTTAAAACCGCATACAGTGGCCAGGCAGGGAAAATCATTTTAACTTGGGATTAAACGCAGCAAAATAAAAAATCGCCCGTTGTGGCGATTTTTTATTTGTTTTGATTTGTTTTAATTTATTTTGATTTTATCCGCGTCCTAAATCTGCGTCGATTGCACCCAATTGACTGTTCGCTTTCGTATAGGCAATAATTTCATCGATGTTACCAAACGCAATGCCTGTGTACGTGTCCGCTGCGCCATAATAAATGGCAATGCGTCCGGTGGGTGCATCCACAATCGTGGCACAGGGGAAGCATACGTTGGGCACAAAACCGGTGGTTTCATAGGATTCTTCGGGGGTTAAAATGTAGTATTTAGAGCGATACAACACTTTTGACGGATTTTCCAAGTCCAACAACGCCGAGCCGAAGCTGTATACATAACCGTTGCAAGTCAAGATTACACCGTGATAAATCATTAACCAACCTTCATCCGTTTCGATGGGTACGGGGCCGCCGCCAATTTTCAAGCCTTCCCACGGGAAAGTCTTTTGTATGACCAAGCGGTGCTTGCCCCAATAAGTCAAATCGGGGCTTTCGGACAGGAACACATCACCAAACGGTGTATGACCGTTGTCCGATGGGCGCGATAACATATAATACTTGCCGTTTATTTTTCGGGGGAAGAGCACACCATTCCTATTAAAAGGAAGGAACGCGTTTTCGTGCCGCGTAAATGTTTTAAAATCCTTGGTTGATCCTAAACCAATGGTGGGGAAGCCGCCCATGGAAGTGCACCACATCATGTAATACGTATCTTCAATTTTGCACAAGCGCGGGTCGTAGGCATATCCGGGTTGGAAGGGTTTGCCTTCTTCGTCTACCCATTGGATGGGTTCGTCGTCCAGTTCCCAATGGATGGCATCTTTGGAGCGGCCAAAATGGATATTCATGGAAATATCCTTGTGATCCGCGCGGAAAATTCCGACGAAAGCATCGCCATACGGAATGACTGCACTGTTGAAAACGCGGGAGATTTTCGGGTTGGGGTTCCAACCGATTATGGGGTTGCCGGTATAGCGCCATAATAACTCGTTACAACTTGCGGGTTTGTTTTCCCAAGGCATGTTGGGCACAGGATTGCCGATTACTTTGGCCATGGTTTTGTCTCCTTTTGGTATTTTTCACCAGTATAACCGCGCGATATAAAACGTACAAGCCCGCATTTCGTGTATGTTTGTGTAATTAAATGGGATATGCTAATCTTACCGCGAAAGGGATGTATATAAATGAAGTTAAAATGCGCCGCTGTTTTTATCGTTTTTTTATTGGCCATTATCGCAGGCGTTTATTTTTTGCACTCACCGCCAAATACTGCGAACACCCTTGGATTGGATTCCTTCGAAGATGCTCGATTTCCTATCGTTCATATCGAACTACCGAACAGCCCCTTCTATTTTTATGATCGTAATAATTGGCAAAGCGGCACGATTTCATTTTCCAATGCGCCTGAAGGGCAAAATTTTGAACCCGTTGCCACACGCGTCCGCGGACGCGGCCATTCCACATGGCGTGTCGGCCCTGAAAAAAGACCGCTTCGCTTCCGTTTATATGAGCCGCAATCTATTTTGGGTGCCAACTACGAAGCACGCGATTGGATCCTTATCGCTGACCGATTTGACCGTTCTTTTATGCGCAATTATTCCGCACTTTATTTGTCGCGCCTTTTAAATAATATTTACGCGGTGGAAATGGTTCAACACGTACATTTATTCGTCAACGGCGAATATATGGGCGTTTATTTATTTACCGATGAACGAACCGTACAGCCTGGCCGTTTGGAAATTGCATTCCATCCCGATCCGGCCCGCAGCGGTTTTTTTATTGAGCTCGATTCCCGTGCTACACGCGAAGGAATTGAGAACGTGACTTTTATTAATCCCTTTCAACCCCACTCCATCAGATATCCATTTGCCAACGACCGCACCCCTGCGCATATGGAATATTTATTAAATTATTTTACTGCTGTAAATAATGCCATCCGCGCGCAAGATTTTGAGTTAATTACGCAATTAATCGACTTAGATTCGTTCATCGATTTTTATTTGGTGTTGGAATTATATAAATGTCCTGATTCCGGCACAAACAGTAATTTTATGTATATTACGGGCGAAGGTGATGAACGCCGATTGTTCAAAGGTCCGCCATGGGATTTTGATTTAACCGCCGGTAACATGGGGAGCCTACCAAGCACCGCGGGCATTTATGCTGCTATGGAAAATGTTTGGTTTCGATATTTATTGGACATACCGGAATTCCGCGCAGCCGTGGCCGCACGATGGTTTGAAATCCGCCACAATGAAGTCGAACAAATGCTGGCACAAATTCGCCACATGAAAACCACTTACTACGCCGAATTTGAAATGGATTTTTTGCGGCACCCCGACGCACCTACACCGCCATTTTTATGCGTCAATTTGCACGCGATTAATTATTTTCAAGGGCAAGTGGATTTTTTATTAAATTGGTTGGATAATCGAATAAATTGGTTGGATAATTATTTTGCCGGTGCATTTCCTGATTATTGCCATATGCAAAATTTTATTAATCGCGCCCTTGCGCACCCGGGCATCAATGTAACCTATCTTGGTGCATTATTGGATTTAAATATACATCCAATTTTATTGCACAACGTATTGCAAATCGAATTAATTGAAATGGCGCAAATATTTAATTTAGAAATATCGCATCAAGGGGATAATATTACGATGCGCCGCGGCAATATCGAAATTATTCATCGGTTAGAAACTAATATTTTTCATGTCAACGGCACATTGGTTACATCGGTCGCTCCGTCCAATGAAATAAGCGGCGTTATTTACATTCCTATCCGTGTAATCGCGGAATCATTGGGTTACGATGTGGAATGGGATCGTATTAACTTTTATGTAAATATTACAGAAATTCCGAATGGAGACAAAAATGAATAAATTAAAATTATTGGATTTATGGTTGGTATATTCGATTGTTTTATCAATACCGATTATTTTTTTAGGATTTTTTTCATTTGCGGTTTTTCCGGCGGCGGATGATGTGAATGACATGGCGCGGTTAAATTATTACATCGCAGGAAATATTTTTGATGTATTTATGGTGGCCATTCGCTCCGCCTTTTCCGGGCGCAGCAACGGTACGTTCTCACATTATATTTTGCGCGGATTGGGGCCTGGATATATTTCACTTACTTTAAATCGCATAATTATTTTTATTTTTTATTGGCTGTATATAAGCGCGGTTTATTTGTTTATTCGCGCCCTATCCAAATATTTTTTAGGGTTGGATAAAAATAAAATATTGGCGGTTGCGGTTACGGTCGTATTTTTATCATTAAATCACATGCTGTTTCCGGCGCAGAGTTTGTTCTGGTATTCGGGCGTGGTCAACTACATGTTTATTTTATCTTGCTATTTATTCTTAATTTGCAATTGTATGGATTTATTTTTCAAAATAAAAATAAATAAAATTAATTTAATAATTCGCCATATAATTTCGTTCGTAATAATTTTTATTATTGCGGGTAGCCAAACCGCCGGCGGCATCTTATTATTGGGCACACTATTTTTCATGTGTCTTTTTTACACGCTTTACGCCATGCGTAATAAATTCGAATTAAATAAATTATTTATTTATGCGTATTTTTTATTCGCTGCATTTTTTCTTTTATTAAATATCCGCGGCAGCATCGGACGGCGCGAAATGTTTGACACGGCTATGTCGCCGCCTAATGCGGTTATACACGCGGGATTAAATGCGGCGTCGGATTTATTTTGGTGGCATCATGGAATAACGATTTTATTATTAATTATTTTTTTACCGACATTAATTACAGCGGTGCGTAAATTCCGTAAAATCGAATTTAATCATCCGTTGGTGGTTACAGTTGTATTGGTTGCGTTATTTGTGGCCATGTATGTTCCGGCATTTTTTGGCATGGGGTCGCGCGGGCCGGAACGGTTAATTGATTTTTATCGCAATATTAGTTATTTATTTGTGTTTATTTGGTTTGCCTATATCGTCGGCTTTTTAACCATGCGCAAATTAATTCCCGATTTTATTGAAAAATCGAAATATATTATTTCCGCTTGCGCTATTTTATTATTTCTTGTGTTTGGCACGGGGCATTTAATGGATGTCGCGTATGGCAATTTTTATTTAGCTGCGCGGCAATTTAATAATGGGCAAATATCGCAATATCGTTGGGTCATGAATTCGCGTGAATTAATTTTTAATAATGATGCGGCAGATATTATTGAGCTGGCTCCCTTTCCGCATGAGCAATTAATTGTTTTTGATGCAGATGTAATGGACTTGACGGCAGATGCGGGGCATTGGCGGTCGATAGCGCGTGCGCGGTTGCATGATTTGGAATGGGTGCGGACCGCGGAAGACTTGGGCAATCGGATTTTCCGCGTAATTGCTGCGCCGCTTACGAATGCGCTTAACGCAGCGGAATCGGATTTAACAAGCCGATATATCACCACGGCATTTTTCGTGCGTGATTATTTGGTGGATGTGGTGGGGTATTTACCGATCGCGAGTGAAAATGTACCTACGCCCCATGCGAATGTTTATCTTGTATTAATTTCGCAGGAAAGCAACGAGCGGTTATTCTACCCGGTGTTTCCGTTGGCGCGGGATATTGCGAATGCCTACGAGCGAGAAGTTATACGAAACACCCAATTTACCACCAGTCTTTATTTCCGTGGTTTTGCAGATGGGTTGTATACGTTGGGCATTGTGTTGCCAACATGGTACGGGCTGCAAATCATCCCGCAGGGCGAATTGGTGAAACACGGCGCACGCATTGTTTGGCACCCCTTCCCCACTTCAGGCGAAGCACGCGTGCCGGTGTTGATGTACCACCACATAGACGCACACATCGCCAACGACTGGGTGGTATCGGCAGAAAGCTTCGCGCTGCACATGCGTACGCTACGCAACTTTGGATTTAATCCGGTGACCTCACGCGATATGGCGGACTTTGTGGAACATGGCGTTCCTTTGCCCCCGCGCACCATCATGATCACTTTCGACGACGGATATTTGAGCATGTACGAGCACGCGCTTCCTATATTAATGCGCTACGGTATGACCGCCACCAATTTCGTCATCGGCCACACGGTGGGCACGGACACGTACAAGGACACGGGGCACCCGACCATCCCCAAGTTTGATTTTGACCACATGCGGGCAATGGCGGGCGTGGTGGATATCCAAAGCCATTCCTACGACATGCACCAAACGCCTTTCTTGGAAGAAGGCCGCGCACGGCAATTTATGCTCCGTTGGGATGATGAAAGCACAGAGGATTTCCGCACAGTACTGACGCATGATGTGCAAACGTTCAATGAAATGATTCGCTCACAATTAGACGAAGATGTAATTGCAATCGGCTTCCCGCATGGGCGATACGATGATTTAACACATCAAATCCTGCGCGAATTGGGCATACGCGTTACCTTCGGCACACGCCACGGCATTAATACGTTGGTACAAGGCAATGCGGATTCACTTTTCGGCCTGTATCGCATCAACATCACCGATGACATGGATGCGGACAGGTTGCTGGATTTACTGCGTTAGTTTATACTCAAACCGAAAAAAATTATTTTTTATAGGAGGTTTTACCCATGGTAAAAGTAGGTATTCAAGGTTTTGGGCGTATCGGACGTTTGGCGTTCCGTTATTCGCTGACGCGTGACGATGTGCAGGTAGTGGCCATCAACGACCCGTTTTTGGACTTGGACTATATGGCATATATGCTTAAATATGACTCCGTCCACGGCCAATTCAAAGGCACGGTCGAAGTCAAAGGCAACAAATTGGTGGTTAACGGCCGCGAAATTTATGTATACGACAAGCGCGACCCCGCCGAAATCCCTTGGCCCGAATCCGGCGCGGAATACATTGCCGAATGTACGGGCATCTTCCACACGCAAGAATTGGCGCAAGTTTACTTGAAAGCCGGTGCCAAAAAAGTCATCTTCTCGGCCCCCGCCAAAGATGCCGACACCCCCACCTTCGTCATGGGTGTAAACCAAGAAAAATACACCAAAGACATGAACATCGTGTCCAATGCATCTTGCACCACCAACTGCCTGGCTCCCTTGGCCAAAGTCATCAACGACAATTGGGGCATCAGCGAAGGCTTGATGACCACCGTACACGCCATGACCGCAACGCAAATGACCGTTGACGGATCATCCCGCAAGGATTGGCGCGGTGGCCGTGCGGCCAGTGCCAACATCATCCCCTCCAGCACCGGCGCAGCCAAAGCTGTGGGCTTGGTTATCCCCGAACTGAAGGGCAAATTGACGGGTATGGCGTTCCGCGTGCCTACCACCAACGTATCCGTGGTGGACTTAACCGTGCGCCTCAACAAACCCGCCGGCTACGAAGACATCAAAAAAGCCGTTAAAGCCGCCGCAGAAGGCCCCATGAAGGGCATCCTCAAATATACCGAAGACGCGGTTGTATCCAGCGACTTCATCGGCGAAAGCTGCACTAGCGTATTTGACGCAGGCGCAGGCATCAGCCTTAGCGATACCTTTGTGAAACTGGTAAGCTGGTACGACAACGAATGGGGTTATTCCAACAAGTTGATTGACCTGATGCGTCATATGTACAGTGTAGATAACGCATAATTAAATTTACAAATAGACAAGCAAAACCCCGGTGTATATATCCATTCCGGGGTTTTTTGTATAAATGTTATGGGTTACTCCCCCAACGCCTCCAAAATCGCTTGGGTATAAATTGCTTCCAACCCTACGCCGCCGCCCAAAAACGTAGATGTTATCACGCCTTCGCCATTGATAATCACCATATAAGGCACACCGGGCGATGGGTAATAATTACGGTGGATGCGGCTGCCTACATCCAAGCCGATGGCATATGTGAATCCACGATCATCAATGAATTCCTGCACGCGGCTTTGTGCTTCACCCACGTTCATACCCACGAAGATAACGCGGTCGCCAAATTGTTCGTGTAATGCTTGGATGGTAGGCATTTTGGCTACGCACGGGCCGCACCATGTTGCCCAAAAGTCCAATACCACCACCGTACCCCGATGGTAGGACAGTGTAAAATATTCCCCCGATAATAATTGCACGGTAAAGTCGGGTGCCAATTCGCCCGTGTATACTTCATTGTCAGCGTTAAAAGTGCTCCTTCCGTTGGTTAACCAAAAATAACCCACTACTCCCGCACAAATAAGGAGTATCACGGCCAGGGTGATGATTACTTTATTCTTCATTTAATTCATCCTTCCTTTTGTACACAATGGCTTTGGGCGCGCACACCGGTTGGCAATCGCCACAACGTATGCATTCGCGGTCGTTGATTTTATGCACGTCCAATTTACATATTTTTACACAAGCGCGGCAACCTGTACAGCGGTGGGCGTTGACCTTGATGCCAAACAGCGCGTGCTTGTTAAACCACGAATAAATTGCTCCCAGCGGGCAAAGAAAGCGGCAAAACGGGCGAAATACAAATACGCTGCCGACCAAAATAACCCCAAGCCAAAACAGCCGCCATTGAAACAGCACACCCGTAATGGCCCGCAACCCCGCGTTGGTCAACACCAGTGGAATACCCGCTTGCAACGTACCCATCGGGCATGCATATTTGCAAAATGCAGGTGTACCTACCCCCGTACTCAACAAAAAATACAAGGGCAGGAAAATAACAAAAATAATCAACATCACGTATTTACCCAATGACAACCAGCGCGTAACCTTGCTTTTGCGCAGCTTGGGCGATGGAATCTTGTGCAGCAAGTCTTGCACCCACCCAAACGGACACAAAAAAGCACATATGGCCCGCCCCAACAAAACACCAAATAATAACAAGGTACCTACAATATATAACGGCAGCTTGGTGCGGATATCGCCCAAAGCCGTTTGCAAGCTGCCCAAAGGGCACGCCCCCACCGCCCCCGGGCATGAATGGCAATTGAGCCCCGGCACGCACAACCCTTTCGAGCGCCCCGTAAATATCGTACCCCGCACAAA
>Ga0123355_10002461_pt1 | contig 26199 bp, 19 predicted proteins | sample TergutEmb28metaG_3_FD_89872 | JGI IMG/M metagenome (GOLD analysis project Ga0123355, IMG submission 89872) | Embiratermes neotenicus P1 segment gut microbial communities from Petit-Saut dam, French Guiana - Emb289 P1 | ecosystem: Host-associated > Arthropoda: Insects > Digestive system > Gut ...
GATGATAAGAATTTGCTTGCAATACAAGAAACAGCCACAAAACTAATTGGACAGCTTACTCAGATGGATTCTGAATATGTACCTCCAACCGTTACACCTGAAAATGTAGCTCCTATCGCCCCAACTCCAGAACCCCTCCCTCCCCCTGTTTCCCCTGTGAATATGAAGGTTGATGGGGTAACTGAGGGGGAGGTGGATAATACTCCTACTGATACTGTTTCCCCAACCCCAAACAAACCAAAGGAAAAAGACAAAGTAACGTCTGCAAACAAAAATAGCAAAGAAAAGCCCGCAAAGAAAATAGAACCATCCCCCAAGTCAAAGCCAATCAGTAAAAAATCAAAACAAAAGATTGAAACCACCCAAGCCTCTAACAAACCCAAGCGTGAACTAAAAGACTACACTGAAGAGGACGAGGCGTTTGTTCTTGACGGAAACCCAAGCACAGATGATGTCATGGATAGGTTTGGTTTTAAAGATAAGCGTAAAGTTTACGATTTAAGACTTTCACTCAAAAAACGCCGTGAGGCACGGAATGAATCTAAATGAGTTTTGCCCCCATGCCAAAAGATTGGTGTGGGGGCAAATTAGTTTCTAATGGTTGTCTTTATTATAATGTTTATAATATCGTGGATGAAAATAGTTACACAAGTCACGCAATATATCTATTTTATCTGTATAGTTATCCACAGCCTCAGCCGAAACTTTATCCATATGGCGTGCTATCAGAAGAAGTACGCTATATATCAAATCACACTCTTGGTATAAACAATCATCGGATAATGATATCGCACTGGAAAAACCTATCAAATGCCACAACATGAGCATTTCTTCGGAATCACCAAATCTATGGAAATTAGTGTTCTTTTTCTTATCTCGTATTAGCATCTGTATACCAATTACAGTTTGACATAATTCCAAAAGAAGGTGAGCGGCAATTAAATTATCATTGCGCCCCAATTTAACCAAAACCATTACAGATATAAACCAGTATTGATTCATTAATTTACCAATGGCATCTGAAAATACGCTAATTTGGGCTTTTCCTTCTTTTTCACCTGTGTAAATGAATACTAAATCAAACCGTTGCCCATCTTCAAAGCAGATTCTAAGCACATCCCTATCATTTTGGCAATGTATTTCAAAGCCAAATGGTGGGCCAAATTGTTCAGTGAGTACGTTTAGCAATGTATCAAAGTTTATAGGTGTGTTAGTTGGCATGTAAATGTACATATCAACATCACTGAATTTATCTAGCTCCGTGGGGTTAAGTACAGAACCTGATAGTTCTATTTTATTGGTAGTCAAATGCTCACTGAGGAGATATGACATTTTTTCAGCAGCCTTTATCTGCCATAATTCCATGTAAATCAACCGTCTTTCTTATTTGTGTGATGAAAGTGGATACTTCATGGGTATCCTCCTTTAGTTTTTATGTTACTCAAAATATAAATTTTACACAACTTATTATTTACTTTAATCCTTACGTGGTGAAAAAGAAAGAGTAGTTGCACCTTTAAGAAAGGTAAATATAACATCCCTATCAGTATTCGTGTAATCATGTGATGTGTAGTAGTTTATGAAGTCTAATATATTGCCCCGCTCCCTTTCGGGCAACATGCCTCAATAGTTTGGGGTTCGCCTAAAAATTCTACTCCCGCTTCTTTTAGCCTCTTGTAATCCTCGTCAACATTGTCAGAAGGTATGCCCAGCGTTATAGTATCAGGCTGTGTGGTTGCGCTTGGCTGAACATAACCTTTATGTGCAGATTGTGCATTCCCATCGAATATGGCAAAGCAATAATCTTCATCCTTTTCCCCCTCATTCACCACGAAGCCACACCACGGGCCATTTCTATCACCCATAACGGGTATTAAACCAAGTTTTTGGGTGTAGAAATCAAAACACGCGCCAAAATCCTTTCTTACCAAAATTGTTACTGCTACCTTGTTGAATTTAATTGCCATTCTAATTCTCCTTTTTGGGTTTGTTTTCGTTGCGTTTTGCCAAGATACTTATGGGCAATTTGATAATTGTTATGCCTAGTATACCATGACATACACGACAACTATGTGTCTTGTTTTGGAGGTAGAAGTATTTTTTATGTACAGAGTTATAGATTGCTTATTGCGAAAATCGCCTATGTAGTCTGCAAAGAAAATCAAGAAGAGCCACCCATAACGGATAGCTCTCACTTTGTCGCTTTGCATTTTTACCAAACAAGGGCAGAGAGGGATTTGAACCCTCGGAAGATGTGACTCCCCAGCAATTTTCAAGACTGCCTCCTTAAACCTCTCGGACACCTGCCCATATTGTTTACCTTTCATTTTCATGTCGCTATTATCACATCTATAGATTGGCAATACAAGGATATTTTTGCTATGTCTTTTAGCCTCTCCACTCCCCACCAATCCCCCATATCAGTAGAAAGGCGGGGTTATTTGGTGGTTAGGCGTTCTGTTGCAATATGAAAATATTTTTCGTCAAGCTCAATACCAATGAACCCCCGCCCTTCCTGCACACAGGCAACCCCTGTTGTTCCAGAACCCATACAACAATCCAGCACCAAACCGCCTTCATTGGTATACGTGCGGATTAGGTACGCACATAAATCAACGGGCTTTTGGGTTGGATGTAGTTGGAGTTTCTGCTTATCTGTTTTGAAGGTTATGATGCTGGTTGGATATCGTTCTGTGCTATCATATGTATGGAGGGTGTGATTTCCATAGTTGGATGATTTGACGCAATTGATTTTATGCTCTGCCTTGCTCGTTTTCCGTGGATGCCCTGTAGTTTTCTGGGGATTATATGTGGGCAACTTGTTATAGAATACCAATATATCCTCATGGCTTCGTAAAGGCATTCTGTTGGCGTTAAGGAATCCTGTTGGAGTTGTTTTCTGCCAGATTAGATTGTATCTATGCCATTTGGGGTTTGAAAACATTAGCTTTGCTGTAAACATTCCCTGTCCAAACAATACTATCACCCCATTTGGAACAAGTAACCGCTTCCACCTATCCCACAAGGCAGATATATTAATTTCTTTGTCCCAATGGTTTTTTGTAACAGCGTATGGTAAGTCGCATAGAACCATGTTTACCTTCACGCCTTCCACTTCCAATATCCCCATTTCAGTTAGGCAATCCCCATGAATCAGTCGCATGATTGCACCAGTATTTTCATTGCAAAGTCCTCCAAATTGTTTTGATTTGGGGAGATAGAATCCCCTATCCCCCATTGCGCCCCATCACAACCCAATTCGGGGGAGGGCGTGAGTATCCTTTGTGTGCAGATGCAGATTATCTATTGTGGGAATCATTTGTATCTTTCTACAAAGGGCAAGAAAAAAAAGCCACCCAGATTTATGGATGACTCTCCTCTTGTAGCATTACATTCTTAATTTTAATTTTAGAGCAGGCATACTATTTTCATGCCAACTGCAACTTCTTCAAGGCTGCATTTACGTCACCTTCACCAATGTCCAACTTTTCTGCGATTTGCTGAACAGACAAATTTAATTCAGTGAAATAAACCTTTACTGCGCCAAGAATTTCCCCTTGTCGCTCTCGTTGCTCACCTCTTACGGCAAGCTCATCCTCCAAATTATACTCAAAATCTAACATGTCGCACACCTCCTGAAAGTTATTTTCGCTAAGGAAATCAGCAAGAATACCCTCACTAATACACTTTCTAACTGCTTTCGCAACAGCTACATCCCGCGAATCACCTGCATCAATAAATTTCCGTATCGTTGCAATTAAATACGAATATCCTTTTAGGGTTGGGCTTTTTTCAAGGACTGTATGATTACGCTCGTAGTAAATATCAATAACATCCACTTCAAGCTCAATCATCACTTTTCTGTCCTTCATCTTAAAAGCAGAGGATAGCTTTAGTGTTGCTTCTTCCAGTTTCTTCTTTCCGTTATACAAAACATAAAACTCTGGAAACGGGATTTCAACAAGTTCTTCACCATACAGCATTTTCCTATCAACAAACCATTTGCCATAAGAATATAACGAAGATTCCAAGAGTCGATAGGGTATATTGGGATTTATGCTGTTCTCTTCATGTAGAACAAACAATCTATTTCCAATTGCCACCCCAATATCGTTGTAACGATTTAGGATTGAATCCTTCAGAGTACACAATTGGACATGGGCATCTTTAGGGAATTCTCCCCCTGATATCACCCCACATAACTCTTTTGCTCGTTGTTCGTCTTTAAACAAGGCTCTGAACAGTGAATCTTTGTACTTCGTTGTGCTTTTTGAGGTTGACGCAGATTGCCTCACTCTGTTTTTTATCATATGGGTGTTACCTCCTCTAAAATAATAGCACTTTCTAGCAATGTTTCAACAAAAAAAGAGAACATCAGCCCAAACCAAAGGCACAATATTCTCATTGCTTATTTAAGAAAAAAATTCCAGACAGCAGTTAGACACAATCCGTCTGGAATTTTAAAAGAGGTATTACACGGTTTCAATATGAGACTCCAGATGCTCAACCAAATCATCTGTTAGTTCCAGTGTTTCAGCAACTTCTTGAAGGCTCATGCCTTTTCGTAGGAATAGAAGTGCGGATTTGATGATTCCTCTATCCTCGCCCCTCTGTTCAAATCGTTCTTGCACAGTCATCGCTTTCGCAACCTCCTTATCATCTTTAAAAATATCAAAACTGGCTCTAAATTGCTCCACTACACCCATTACCATTTTATCTGTGATGTTAATAGTGTTGCCCAACAAGAATGTAGCCAATTCCCCAGCTTGGCTTTTTTCAAGCGACAACGATGGCAAACTTACATACATTGTATGTGGGGCATAAGGATGTATATTGCCTACAACATCATTTGTCATAAGATAATGAGCAAACGGTTTTCCTAAAAGTACACGGTTCACATCTTCCGCCAATAGCCATATTTGATTTGCAATAATGCCTTTGCTACGTCCTATGCCTAACCCGAAATATTCTATAGCTCTTTTAGGTACAGGTGGTGTTGTATAAGCCCAGTTTTGGAATTCAACATAAGTTACTACCTTTTTCTTTGCAGACGTTTCAGATACTTTGATGTCTTGATATCTTACATCGCTCTTTTTTGCACCCAGTAGATGTTGATATTGGGTTTCCACCTCTATATCACCAATAATCTGTTCAATTTTTGCATCGGGCTTGTATTTTTGAAATGCACCGATGAAAATATTGACGATTTGGCGTAACGCCTCCCATGTGTGTGCGTCTTTGAAAAAATAATTCAAAAACATATCGTTCATAGGAGAAATGGGCTTTTTCTCACCATCCTCCAACTGGATATAACCCAGAGGGGCTTTGGTGATTACTGGTGGTTTACTCGCATTCTTCATGCCAAGCAGCTCCTTTTAATGGGATATATGATACCACATTTTCAGTGGCTCTACAATTAAAAAACGAGAATATTAGCCCAAAACCAAAGGCATAACATTCTCGCTGTCCAGATTAGAATAAATTTCCAGAGTACAACTAGACACAATGCTTGCGTCAACATAAGCGTAATGGGGACAGGTGACACCATTAGCTGGTTTGCAATCTGGAAATTCATTTTATAATCTGGATTAAATATGGCTATATTATATCATTGGGTGGAATGTAACTCAAGCAAAATAGAAAGCGTCAAATATTCATAAGATTGTGGGTATATGCCATGTTTCAATCACGGCTGTATACTAAATCCCCACTACTATACGCCTCATAAACTGACGTTTTCACATCAAAAAAACCTGTGAGTGCTTCTCTAATGCTTGAAATTTGCACTACTGCTACATCCGCATCCCCTCCTACCTCAATTACCCCCATTTTCCCCTCTTTTGAATACAGGTACACAGTATACCCCGCTTCGCCCCCGTCAACAAAACATGGAACTACGGTTTTACCGCATACATCCACTATCTTGCCTACTAACTTGGAATCTCCAGGGTACACGGCTTGGTTTCCCATTGCCCCTATTTTCCCCTCTCTTATCCCAATCCACCGCATGGGGGCAAGTGCCTTATCAGCCGTGATTATATCTCCGTTCATCAGTACCAAGTCAAAATCGTGCATATTACATACCTACGCATGGCGAATATGCCATGTCCTCTCATAATTTTGGGTATTAAAAAAGGACGCAATCGCCAATGACAATCACTGGTAATTGTGTCCTATATGCTTTTGTATGAATCCTTATAGATTACAGCCTATCTCTCATCAAAAACTATTATGCTAATTGCAACCTATTGAGAGTAGCCATAACATCATTCTCGCTAATACCTAGCTTTTCGGCTATTTGTTGCACGGTGAGAAACATTTCTGTGGAATAAACACGTGTCATTCCCTCAATCATACCATTGTTTTTTGCTTTCCCCTGTACATAGCCAAGTGCTGTTTCGATGTTATCCATAATCGTATCTATCTCAATACTCCCCTTACCTGCTTCTTCAATCGCATTTAAAGCCACTTGAAATGACTCATATGACACCTTTGGCTTTTCTGATAGATGAAGCTCATGGAGGATATTTTCAACGTCCTTTTCACAAATATCTAGCTTCTTTGCGATATCTTTTGCTGTGAGGTGCATATCTGTGAAATACACACTCACCATACCCCTAATAATTCCATTGTTCTTTTCTTTTTCTGCTATATAATTAACTCCTGTTTTTTCCAATTCTACACACCCTTTTCAACAATCTCTGTCAAAATATAGCGTAGGGTTGTTACAGTGTCAAGATATTCAATGATATTGAAGGCTGATATCCCATTGATTAGATTCCCAATGAATGGGTTCCCATCTGCCAACATTGCCTATTTAGTCTGCGAGGGGCAAAACCCATTTAGAATAGGGGTGGGGACGTGTGGCCCTACCCCTATCCCTCTGGAAAAAACTTCTGCCTAAACTTCTCAAAGTTCACAACCTTTAACTCCACCCTATCCCCCAGATACCCCCCTATAACCTCTTTCTGGAAGTCAAAGCAGATTACACTCCCGCTTCTCCCGCTCATGGACAAACCATTTTGGAAGCGGATTAGGCGGGGGATATCTATTAGGCAACAAAAAAGAACGGGGTTCCCGTCCTTTGTCATTGCGTCATGTTCGATATCAGATTTGGGATTCTGGGGCAAGTACCCCATCCCCATCATTTGGTGGAGCGCGTTGTGGGCTTGGGGGGTACAGAGGAGTTTCAATTGGGCTACACCATGTTTATCATTTGTGATGTAATATAGTGGGCTGTATGAATTGATTAGGAAGTGAAGCGGGGCATGTTGCCTACCTTTGGGTTTAGTTTCGAGGTATCGTTGGAGTATTTCCATGTTGGTTCCCATCAATATTCCCCCAACTTCTGTAGTGCGGTATTGCTGCCTGAATTTCCCCCAACACAAATCATCTCGCAATTCCAATTTATATCTTTGTTCGGTATCTGGCCATTTGATTAGGGTGCTACCCGTATTGTAGACGGCGAGGACTTGGTTGGGGGTGAGGAGGGTTCCCGATGCTCTGCTCCCCCTTATGGAGTTAGATTTGGTTTCCTTGGGTTTTTGTTCTCTGCTACTGTAGAAATGTGGGGCTGTAATGTGGGTTGGTAGGGGTTGAGGCTTGGGTGTATGGGATGAAGCGGGGGCATGTTGGATGATTGGATTCCCATTAGAGGGGTTTACAGTTGTGGGGGTTGTATTATTGTTGAGGTTCCCAATATTAGTCTGCGAGGGGATTTCGTCCACGAGGGGCAAAGCCTCTTGGTTTCCATTCCCATATAACTTTGGCTTTAAGTCTTGGAATATTTCTACTCCTGCATTGTACATTATTGTGTAAACTTCTGCCATAGAGTGCAACCGTAATCTTCTTGTATGCTCCGTTCGCACACGATTTGTTTCCACATCCCCCATGAGGTAAGACTGAAACCGCTCCATGTTACCCCTTAGCAACCTCTTTTTGCCCCTAGAAGCTAACCTGTATCCCCTTACCCCATTTTTGTACACTGTTTTGATTAGTTTATCGTTGGTGAGAGCAGTTATTACCTTCTTTGCGTAGGAGGGGGAGGGGATTAGTGCGGAGAGGCTGGGGGCTGGGTATTCGCCTGATATTGCTATCATCTCCAGCAGTGTTTGCCCATATGGTTGAGGCTTGGGTGGGGATGGTGCTGTGGGTGGAAGCTGTTGCGATGACGGGGGCAAGTGATTTAGTCTGCGAGGGGATTTTGTATCTGGTGGTGCTTGTGGCAGTTGTGGCATTCGCGCACTCCTCCTTCTGCAAATAGGACTGTTGGCATGTTAAAATTCAAGGGCAAGTGATAGTCTGCGAGGGGCATTATTGGTGCATTTCTTCCGTCGCAATTTTACATTTTATCCATTGCCACATTTTTTGTGAGTGGGTGATTGTTGCTTGTGTCGGCTAAGTGCAAAGATGGGTATTTTTTCGATTGGTAAAAGGGGGTTGGAAGCACCGAAAATCACACACTTTATGATATGACAATACTTATCCAATTTAAAAACACCTGTTTTATAAATTTGAAGATATAATTTTTTGCCCTTTTCGGTATCTTGAATACCAGTTTATAAACATATCGTCGTCCATTATGAATATTTTTGTTTGATTGGCTTCGTTATCGTTTATTTCGCAACAGTGAAAAGTGTCACAATATACTCCAGAATCATCAGTCAGCAAGTACATACTGATTATGTCCATTATAGCTTTAAGCTCTACGTTATCATTATCACGCACAAGAGTATTTCTGTAATGCGTCTTGCTGTACGAGTGTACAATACATATTGTACAGTAATCAAACTTTACTGCTGGCAAGTTTTCATGGTGTCGTTTTGTTACAAAACTAGAAAGCACTGATGACAATGGCTCTGTTATAAACTTCGTGTTTACCGTGTGTTTTCTAGGAATGATACAGGGGATAGTGATTTCAACCATGTTGCTGTCATCATGATGTGTAATGTGAATCCCCAAAACATCTGCAACTTGTGCATAGTAATCATCACATTGGGGAACTTTAGGGGAAATGCTTTCAAGCACAAAGTCCCTTAGTTTTCGTACTAATCGTTCCCCTTTGAGTGCAACATTGTTAGTAAGCTGATGAAATTCGCTTTCATCTATACTATAATTTGCGAATTGCTTCCTTAAAGAAAATATATCCATTTTTAAGGAGCTTGTGTGCGATTCCATATCATGCAACATATTAATGCGTTCCTGCTTTATTTCAGCACACCCATTAGAATCTGCTTTTGCACTATTGATGGATGGGGGAATAGGCTGTACATCGTCTAGCAAATCCTCCAGTGAATTCTCATTATCAGCAGTTGGTGAATATCCATAATTATGGAGTGACATACTTAAACCCTCCGTCTGCAAGAACTATAGCAAAGCGTGCTATACCAGGGATTTTGCCTTTTAACTCATCTATTTGAGTTGCATCTTCAATTATGACAATGCGCTTAGTTACACTTGCCTTTTTCTGTGAATTACCTGTATTATGACTATTAAATATACTGACTGTCATAGCTTCCATTCCATATTTAACATAACATATCTCAAAAAAATCACCACTATGGGATAGGAATGACAATTGCGCTGGTGGAATTGACTTTGTATAGGTTTGTACCTTACCAATAATATCCCCTAGCACACCAAGGGCTGCAATCAATGCTTTATCAGGACGTGGTACATCACCTCTGCCAATTTGGGTACTGTGAATGTATGTTTTATCCTCACTAATGTGTATTCGTTGACGTTTTAGCAAAAAGTTGAGGATTTTCTCGCAGTTACTATTTGGGAATATTTTTGGTATTTGTTCAATTTTAACTACATTGCAAAACTCCACTAAATCTAAAATTGCCTCTGCTTCTTCCATTCTGAAATTCGCCATGTTGATATGTTTCCTCTCTGTGTGAGTATCTGTTTTTCAGCCAAATTACCAATTGTTCAAAATATATTCCGCTACATCTTTTGATTCGCAACCCTCATCCAGCCCAATGTGGGCGCAATATAGGTATTTCGCATTTTTGCACTGGTAAATGTATTGCTTTTTCTTTAGGACTTCTGCAATGGCAGTAATGTTGGTATCTGGAAATGCTTTCTGTACCTGCTCTATTGTGACGGCACGGCACACTTCAATGAAATCCAACACAGCTTCTGTGTTTTGCATATTGTTGTTTGCGATTTGCTCCAAAGAAATGTTCTTTCCTTTTTTGCTTTTGTGGCGAACATGAGGACTATAGACAAAAGATTTATCATTGTCTATACATATTTTTCCTCTAAACACCAAGAATCTGATTATTTTAGAAATGTTATACTTAGGAAATGATTTTGCTAGGGCTTCAATTTTTACAGCCTCATAGGTATCTACAAAATTCCGAACACTTTCAGCCTGTTCTGGCAATTTATCCATTCCACTCAACCCCTTATATTTGGCTATTATTTTTGTATTTGTCGCATTATAGTCTACTTAAAGTCGCTTAATTGTCGCCTTAGAGTCGCTTTAAGTTCGCATTACAGTCACTTTATAGTCCACTTATAGTCACTTTATAGTCTACTTATAGTCACTTTACAGTCGCTTTGTAGTCTACTTAAAGTCGCTTTATAGTCACTTTATTGGCACATATTAGTCACTTTATTGGCACATATTAGTCACTTTATTGGCACATATTAGTCACTTTATTGGCACATATTAGTCACTTTATAGTCTACTTAAAGTCGCTTTATAGGCACATCAAGCCTATAACCCGCTTAATGTGCCTGATTTGCAATCTTGCTAAATTTATGCTATTATTCCCTTGTTCCAGTGCTAGAGATTGCTTCCGCTTCTGCCATGAGTTGTTCATGTTCCAATTCTTGTTTTCGCTTATCAGCAATGGCTTGCAGTTCCCGCCTATCAGTAGTTATAAGCTGGGTTTCTTTGGAAGAAGCCCTAATTTGCACCGTAACATTATTTTTGTTGGTGCTAATCATTGCATTACCACGTTCAAAGTGAACAATGGCTTGACGCTCTGATTCTGATAACCCCAAGATATCCTGCACTCTATCTGCTTCGTCATCTTCCAAATTTAGGACTATTTTTGTTTTGCAGTTATTTATGATACCTTTGCCATATTTACCATCTTCAAGGGCGAAAAAGTCATTCAAATCTTGTGTGGCACATACAGCAGAACCACCATAACCACGAATAATTTTAAACACTTCCAGCACAAACTCAGCCGCCAAACGGTTGGATGCTGCGCCAATGAGCTTCCACGTTTCATCGACAAAAATTGCCTTTTCTTTTGTTCTATCTTCCTTTGCTTTATCCCATACATAGTCCAGTGCAACAAACATGCCAACTGTTAGCAAGCTGCCTTGTAATTCTGAAATATCCAACACTATATATTTGTTGTCAAGATTTACATTTGTCTGTTGGTTGAATGTACTTGCAGAGCCGTGTACAAGCCGATTGATAATATTCGCCATACGTTTGGTTTCTGGACGTTCGGCAAGTAGCTCATGTAAATCCCCCAGAATGGGCATTTTTCTAAACATCTTACCTTCTGGGCATTCAGGGTCTATCAAGGTATCATTTTCATGTCCGATTCCAAACTTTGCATAGGTGCGAATAAGAGTATCATCCAGCAATTGTTCCTCTTCATAGTTCATATCTGGTATAAGTAATGAGAAGAAAATGTGTAGTTGCTGGATTTTAGCGGATAACAACGACCTGTCTATCAATACCTCATCAATTAATTCTGTTGCAACGGTATCTACAGGACGAATTTCCATTACATTAATACAATGTTTGGATGAGGGCGATATTTGGATAAAAGAACCGCCAATAGTATTACAAGCCCTGTAAAATTCATGTCCTTTTAGCGGGGCAATGATAAACACTTGTGTACCTTTACGCCTCATTCTAGTTGCCATGAGCTGTAGGGTGAAGGATTTGCCTGAACCAGAAGTACCCAGAATAGCCATGTTTGCGTTCTTGTACACCCTTGAATTGAAAATATCCACCATGATAAGACTTCGGTTATGCTTGTTTACGCCTAGCAAAATGCCGTTATCATCACACAATTCAAATGATGTAAGGGGATAGCAACTAGCTGCCCCACTGGTAAGCATGTTACGGCGCGACCATAAATGCAGGGATTTTTCGATACAAGTTAGGGGCAAAGAGGATAAAAAAGCATCCTCCATGCGGAATGAACACAACTGTATTGCCATATCAGAGGCAACCATTTTCTTTTGCATTTCTCGAATACGCCAATCTAAAATTTCCTTGGTTGCACCAGTAATTGTAATCAGAATATTGGCATAATAGAAATCTTCATGGTTGGCAAGCCCACGCTTCATGTAGTAACCGCCACTAATAGAACCAGCCAAGTCGTCAAAGTCTTCGTTAGTATCAGAAGCATCCTTAATTTTAGATTTATTCATACGAATATGCCGTCCAAGACTTTGACTTATTTTCTCCTTTGGTTCTTGCTTTAGGAAAATATCTACATCTATCCCCTCACCAGCATCAATCAATAGTGAAGCCCATCCAGCTTGAACACGCTCCCTATAACCATCTGAACTAACCATCAAGTATGCAATATACATTCCATCCATTTTAATGTAATTGATATGGGACACATCAATATATTTGGGAGCAATGTATTCTGTAACAGGTATATTTTCAATCACAGATTTACCATACCTTGCCGCATAATCCAGAATAACTTCTCTTTTTCTTTCGGCAAGGGTTTTATCAAAACTAGTTCGACGGTTAAGGATTTGATAAAGAACATCAAGGGTAAACTCGTCTGGGTTGCTATGCTCTACAATATCATTTCCACATTGCCCCAGATATGTCCGTGCTGAATTAGCAGCGGTTTCAAGCTCTGCCCTTGCATCCGCTTCAATGTCCTTGGCACGAAGGTACGGTTCATACTCAAATATAATAAAAAACCGCCTAGATACAGCATCTCTTGAACCTATATCGTAAAGTAGGTTCATGTAATCCTTCTGTAATTCTTGGCAGTTAATGTTTGTTTCCCTGTCTAAGTCGGCTTGTGCAATGGAAAGATGTTTATTTACATCGGCTTTTTTTGATAATGACTTAAAATGTACCTTCACAGGGCTAATTTTCAAGAAACCAACAAAAGCATAGATAATAGAGCGTTGTTCTTTTGGTGTGCGTAGCAGAAAGTTTATTGGAGTAACTTCAATGATTTTTACATATCGGTTATCAGTGGTATGGATAATGCCACCTTTAATTTCTCTAATAGGCAGATAATCTGCAACCTCACTAGCTGTTCGGATATATTTTCCGTTCAGCCCCGAAAAGCCTTTCTTGACTACTAACCCTTTTTTCCTCTTATTGGGGTCTATGCCCTCTCCAACCTTTTTCTTTAGTAATTTTGTCGCCTTTTTAGTAGCTTCTTCTACCTTCTGGCGAGTGATATCAATACCTTTACCATGTATACTCCAGTTTGCCTCCTCCTGCACTTCTTCGACGGCACTTGCCTTAAAAGCAGTACGCCCTAAAACACGGCGTTTGAATATAAATCTGAAACAGAAGTAGAAAAACTCTGTTATACTTAATCCAATTACTCCATGAGCCACAAAAAACATTATAGGCACTATGCCTACCAAGAGCGTTGATATACGCCATGTTGCGCTCATGTTGGCGGTTACATTAAATAAGATAAAGCCAATTATAGCCCCTGCAACGCAGGCTTCTATGGCATTTCGTAATTTGAACATACCACCAAAAACACCTGAACTATCAACAAAGTTTTGAGGAATATAATAAATATCGGGTCTATCATCATCCCTATCATGATTTTTTCTAGCCATAGTCCATCATTATCCTTTCTGCTTTATATTCTACTTTTAAAAGTGGTCGGCGCAGAGTCCGCACTGACCACTTATGCCCCCAACAATACCAACTACCCCCTATTGGGGGGCAATCCAATTAAACTAACTGGATTGATATGATTCGCACCAACCTCATTAACATGCCCTGATACACGTATTCCAAGGTGCAAGTGTGGGCCAGTGGAGCGTCCAGTGCTACCAACTTCACCAATAACCTGCCCCGCTTCAACCCTTTGCCCTACAGCTACCAAGTTTCGGCTATTATGCATATACTCACTTATTACATGCCCAATTCCTGGGATAATGCCGTGGTCTATCTGTATCCAATTGCCAGCAGAACTACTAAATCTTGCTGTAATTACATATCCATCCGCTATAGCTCTGATAGGTGTGCCAGTGGGAAAAGGAATATCAATTCCATTATGCCACTCACGCCCTCCACCACCAAAAGGATTACCTCTCCAGCCAAATGGTGAAGATATTCTCCAGTCCATTTCTGGAAAGGGGGAATAAAAACCGTCCATATCACCAGCTTCTAGGAGAATCCCTAGCCAACCACCCATATCTGTATCAGTAAGCAGAGTCATTAAGTTTTGGGCATATTCATGAGCGAAAATCATTAGACGTTCATCGCCATATATTCCGAAAATTTCAGCAAAAATCATATCGCCAAGTGAAACAATAGTAAAATAATGTCTATTTACATATACCAGAATAGGTGTTGGTCTGTATGATTGAGTTTCATTGTCCCAATGCCAATCATTAGGTACATAATCCCCTGTTCGATACGACCAAAACCAGCCAGAAATGTAATATTCTCTGATATATCCTTCTATACTGCCGTCAGTATTTGTGTCAACTTGAATTGGAACATACCGATAGCTATACTCTGGAAATGGTGGAGCGGGTGGAAAGAAATATTCTTGAACAATTTCTATGTTATAATCATAGTCGAACAAAGCATGTGTGCGTCGTGCGTCCCTTATTACAGAGCGCAAATGTTCTAAACTCACAGATTCAACATCATAGAATAACGAAGCCGCATACATCCCCATAACTACTACTGTGTTATGGTGGAAGGAACTCTCTCTAATCCCCATAATGCTACCATCCGTATTAAAATGAATGGGATGTCCGTCAATCCCTAGTATTATGCCAGTGTCAAGCCCATATTCCCCCGCTGGAATCGCATTAACCCTACCTTGTAGATAGAAAATCATATCCTCATACTGCCCCATATGCCCTTCTGATACAATCTCATGGGCTTGCTCCAAGTTGTATATGAGGTGTGCTGTGTCAAAAGCATTATAGAAGGCAATTGATTCAAATACGGGGTAATCAGGGGGTGGTTGCCCTGCACCCCCACCAAATATTCCTGAAATTCCCACGATTAAAGCACCTACTATGGGAATGCTTCTAAAGAAGTCGCCAACCCTTGTTAATACACCAGCTACAAAACCTTGTATTGCACCGAAAATAACCATCGGAAGCATTGCAACTAGCATAATAGGTAAGAAAACCAGCAAAAATGCAATACCAGCCATCTTTGCAACCAACATTGGGTTTTTGATTGCCTCTTTACCAGCAGCCACTGCCGCCCCAACTTTACCACCTTGGGCGGCACCTCTTGCTATGTTGGCAGCAGCCTTACCCATTTGCCCTGCTTCTTTTGCTGCATTTAATGCCTTTTGCGCCCCAGATGGGCTATTGTTTTGTTCTGCCATAAGTTACACACAACCTCCTCCCAAAACCCATTTAGGGCAAAAAAATAACGCCCGAAGGCTATGTAAAGGTGACAAAATCGTCACCTCAATAAAAATAAATTATGAATTACTATCCGTCATCCCCATTGCCTTAACTTCTTGATATTCTTTCAAATCAGTATGCAGTTCACCAGTATATGGATTGCGCTTTGTGATATACCATTTTACGAATATATAGAGTGCCAGCAATGCATTTGCCACGAGCGAAACTAATGCAAGAGCAAAATGAATTGTAGGATTATAAGTTGAATCAACTCTCCAAATGCTATCATTTGTAAAAGCAGGGAATGTCATTATGAAGAAGAACCAGAGCGTTAAAATATACATTCGATGCTGTATCCATGAACCCTTACCACCTTTGGTGAGTGCAAGAACAATGGACGCAATCAGAACCACTGCACCACTAAACATGGTGCGGTGAGGGACAGTATTGTAAATAAATACGAAATTCCATATAGAAAATGGAATGATGTAGAGCCATAACATATCAGGCCATATGACATTTCTACTGTTATCGTTTTCAGTGTCTTTTCTTAACGTAATACCAACAAATCCAGTAATAGCAAGCACATTCAATATTCCAGCTATGCTGTTCATGTAGTTCCATGCACCACCAATAACATAAGAACTGGAGGCAACATTAAATGTCGGAGGCATACCAAAGAAATTTGAGCCTACCCGAAAATCACTAATTACAGCTTGAATTATATTTGCCGCAAGCAGAACTGGCGGAAATATGATTGCAAACTTAGTTTTATAAAAATGACGTTCATTGCCCAATTTGTCTTTCCAACTGTAATAGCGAATAAACCATACTCCAACACAAGCAGTTGCAAGCGTGTAGACTTTAACCAAGTGAAACCAACCTGAATACAGATTATCGCTTAAAGTTGTAAACCACAAAATAGACAATATTATTGGTAAAACAAAAACAGCAAAAAATCCTACTGTTTTGTACCTACGGACTAATTCACTTGCCACAATCAACCCGCCAAACAATACAAGTAAAACGAGTATTACAATTGCAGGGCTTGCCCCTCCAGTTATTACAAACATATAGAATCAACCTTTCAATCTCAATAATAGCTTGCCTTGCCACAAACAAAACAAAGGCACATCCGCTGTTTTCTTTGCAGACGTGCCTTTGAAATATTGAATATAGGAAATTATAAATCTATCGACGTTTTTTACGAGATGCCTTTGTTGTTCCACCTTTGGGATTAGGAGTTGTTGGCTTCCCATCCGTCCTTGGTTCTCTTTGTGCAGGGGCAGTAGGAGGATATACTCCCTGTGGTTGTACTGTTTGCGGTTGTACATGCGCAGAAGCAGAAACTGTTTCATGTGTAGTTCTCTGCTCTACAACTGTACTTTGTTGAAGTGTCGTTGTCGAAGTGGGCGAAATGGACGAGGTGGAAGAAGATGTTGATGTTGCAGATTGTTCTGGAGTAGACACCATTTCATGAGTACGAACCCCACTAACAGTAGAAGTCGTAGGAGTAGATGAAGTATCTATCCCACCTAAACTACTACCCGAAACACCTCCAGAATCACCAGAATAACTTGCAGTTAGAGCGCTTGAGGATGCAGATTCTGTTCCTCTTGAACTAGAATATCCAGCAGATTCAGCATTGTAACCACTAACTCCACCAGAACTTCCACCATCACTTGAACTTTCTCCACATTGACTACCAGAATCACCATAGCCACTTGAAGAATCATAGCTTGATGCACTCACACTACTTGGAACATTATCAACAACTGTGCCACTTACAGCCTCACTACCCTCAGAAACATGGGGCGAAGCAGGAGAAGGGGTAGAGATAGTAGAACTGTCGGAAGAATGACTTTCTACTGAGTCTGCTGAAGATGAAACAGGGCTACTTGAACTTGAAACTACAGGTGGTGGAGTAGTCATTTCTGAACTATCACCAACACCATCTGATGATGATTGGCTTTGTACTGTTGCTTCACTTTGTACTGTTCCGCCTTGGACAACATCAGTTGGAACACTTTCAACAACAGTACCGCTTACAGCCTCGCTACCCCCATAACTTTCTGATGATATTGGGGGTGGGGTGGGGGAATCAGAGTATGAACCACCTGCTGTACCTGTTGAATCAACGGAATCACTGGATATATCAGAATCACCAGAAGAACCACTACCATCACCACTTGATGAACTATAAGGGTTAGCTTCTACGCTACTTTGTCCATGAGTTGATTGCTCTGTGGAATGTGGTATAGTTTCACTTGCACTTGATGAGCTACCAGTATCACTACCGCCACCAGTTCCACCATCCCCCTTATAACCAGAAATATCCCCCATATCCTTTGCACCTTTTGGAACATCATTTACTACAGTGTCACCATATGAACCACTGGATGTTGAATGTGCGGATGAGTGTAGTGGTGGAGTTTCTTGCTTTGCAGCACTATAACGAGGATAATCTTTACCATTATAAACATCACTGAAATCTTTATCTAATCCAGCGTCGGCATAACTTATAGGCGATTTACCACTTGCCTCTCTGTTTACATTCATATCATTTATCATTTGTCTACGAGCATCAGTCACAGCATCCTTACCTCTGGCTATTTTTTGCTCGTCAGTGTGTGTTATACTAGGTTGCTCCAGCTTGAGGAAGTCTGCCCCATGTTGTTTTAATTCGTCTGGGGTATAGCCGTGGTACGTTTCAGGTTTCCCGCCACTGTTACCACTAACTACTCGCTTGCCCATATCTTCCAGTTGGGCATCTGAATAATTAGCCTCTGGATGATTTACCGCTGCATATCCTGCACCTATAGCTTGATATTCAGCAGAATCATATGAAGGATTATCTACAGTTGATGTGTCATCCATTGGTGTCGCTCTTGTAAATGGCTCATCATTAGGAATGTCACTGTTATTTACGTCTGCATAAGAATCTGTAGGTTGCATATCATCAGCACTGTCACTGTCACTATTACTATCACTACTAATGCTATCTGTAGTGCTTTCACTGCTTGAAACGCCCGAATCTACACGCTGGAACTCACCAATATCTGCATAGTTATCATCTGAATAATCGTCACTAGGGGTTGCTTGTGTAAATTCCTCATTATTTTTAGGCTCTGTAAAGCCCTCTATTGGCTTAGCCCTTGTGAATGGTTCTGCTCCTATGGGTTGGCGTGTATCGGAGTTAAATTCATCATGCATAATCTGGTTGTCCGTGCCATCACTGCCATGCTTTGTGCCAGTGTCTTTGGGAGTTGTGCCATTAGGCTTGTTTGCACCAACATCTCCTGCGCCAGCAACCGCTTCAGTAGCTCCTTTGCCATGATACAGGCGATGCCCAACCTGTTTCGCCCCATGAGTCGCCATACCAACCAAGCCACCTTTGACACCAGCCTGTGCATAGCCTTCTTGTTGTAACCATTCATGCGCTCTTTTGATAGGGGTTTTATGTTCCTCTGATTGGCGTGGTGGTTCACTGCTTGTAGAAGTGTCGCCACTTGTTGGATGTGTTCCTCCAGCACTTGGGGTTGTTGTACCACTTCCACCAGACGCACCGCCCATTGGCATAGTTCCAGTAGGAGAAGGTGTACCCGTTGTACTCGTGGGAGCAGTTCCACTGCTAGGACTTGTGCCACTTGTTGGCATAGTACCAGCACCAAAAGTAGTACCGCTTGATGTGGGTGAAGTACCTGCTCCACCTCTTGGCGAAGCTCCAACCCCAGTTGCCCCCGCAAAAGTTCCTGTTCCAATTGGTGCAGAACCACCTGTAGCACCAGCCGAAGCCCCAGAAGCTCCTCCAGTCGCACCACTCGCACCAAAAAAGCTACCTAATCTTCCACCTAAGCCACTCATTGCACCATTTGCCATGCTAGGAATTTTGCTTAAACCTTTCATAGCCATTCCAACAGCCATTAAATCGCCTATAGCCCTGCCGCCCGTTTGAGTTACATTAAGCCCAAGTTTATTGAGCATATCATCAAACTTCATAGCCAGCTTTAGAAATGCTACAATTAAAAGCATCCATAATACAAGTGATTGTAATGCAGTTAGTCCAATGGTTGACTGGTTTTCCATTTCCCTCAATTCATCCTCTGTCCAAGGAGAATCGGTTGCATACACCACTAGAACTATCCTAATAGTAAGAAATAGAACCAAAACGAACATGGATAAAATCTGTTTTTTCTTCATGCCATTACCATCCTACCATTATGGGGTTTGCTATAAATTCGCGCATCATTGCTGTGAACATTCGCAAAGTCCAAACATTAAAAACAAGTAGCAATACTTGCCCTGCAAGCATCCTACACCATGATTGAAAAATGGGGAGCGTTGTTTTACTCGCCCCCATTACAAAAGCTAGAGGGGATGTAAACATCAAAACGCCTACCACCAAGTATCGCTCTACAGCCTCCATCATTAATTTGAGAAAATTCCAACCTACAACTATTATGAAAATCAAAGCCACTATAGAGGCGGCTAACAATCCTGTAGCTGCTCCTGTTGGGCCACCCAATATACCTTTGGCGGCAATTAAATACATTAATGCATGGGTTTGCTCCCAATCTACAACATGATGGTCTAGCAATCCATGATATGGAGTTCCAGGCGCACCAACAATCATGTCAAATGGTGTACCTGCTATGCTGATTAAGCCAGTTGTTATAGGCCATGCATACCATGCTAAAAAACCAAATACTACAGTTCGCATTACTAACTGAACAGGTGGGTCGGGTTCTGAACCAATAGGCATCAAAAAATTCTTAAATATCCCCCATGCCAGCATAATTGTAAGTAGTGTAAATGCGAAGTGGCGGAAGATTTGAAACGATGTTGTTGCAATTGGAAAAACCCGCATAAATAAATCCATATCAATTCTTAATACGGACATTATGCTAGTGCCAAATAACGCCATGCCACTAAGGATTACGTCAATAATCCAACGGAATGCATGGTCTAATAAGTGCATTGTGTTGCACCCCCTTCTTTTTGCAAAAAATCTTAATCAAAATCACTATTAACAAAAAAACCAGCGATTCAAATAAACGAATCGCTGGCTCATGGCAAAGTATAGTCTTATTAAACATAACAATTGTAACTGCACAGTGAGATATAGTAAAACATGCCATAATTGTTATGGATTTCCAATTGTTGGCAACGCTTGGTCTTGCCCAATGATATCCTGCACGAATCCAAGGATGAACCCAATAGCGTTCATACACGCCCACGCAATGAGGATTCTTTTAATCCAAGCATTTGCTTCATCAACAGATTTTTGGTTCTTAGAAAACATCTTCATTATAAAGCATACTGCCAAAAACAATGCTGCTACGATAGTAGAAATTGTCCTAATCTGGCGTAAAACTGCTTGCATTTGCGTGTTTGCACGAGTGAAAACACCATCAATTGTACCAGTACCACCTGCATATACTACCAACGGTGACATTAAAACCATTGTAGCACATAATACCAGTCCAATCAAGGCATATGTGGCATACTTGAACTTACGCCCATGTTTTGTGGCAAAGTCGGCAATCTCGCCCCTCATAGTTTGAGCTTCTACCATGATTTCAAGGCTGTAGTTGTTTACTTGCTCCTTCACTTTTTGTAGCTTGTTTCCCATGTCTTGTTGCTCCTTTCTTGCAATAATAATTGCTATATAACAAAAATACAAAAAAGCCCCCAACCACACCGCTGAGAGCAAATATATTGACATTAGGCATTCGCATTAAAAAACCAGCACACCTAATGACATTCGGGGGAATAGGGGATATCCTCACTCCTCCGATATGTACAAAAATGCCTCCAGCTAAATAACTGAAGGCGGGATTATTAGTTTATTGCAGACTAAGGGGTATCTACATTTTGTAAATTTCTGTTATTCCAAAGATATAAACATAGTCTGCCAAACAACATATCATAATCTATTGGCTTACCTAAATGGTCGCTCATCCCTGCGTCATAGCAATTATCTATGTCCTCTTTGAAAACATTTGCAGTCATTGCCACTATAGGAATAGCCTTTGCATGACTTTCTTGTATTCCTCGCATTGCCCTGATTTGGCGCGTTGCCTGTAAACCGTCCATTATTGGCATTTGCACATCCATTAAAATCATGTCGTATTTGTTGTAGTGTGTCGCAAACATTTCTACTGCCATTTTGCCATTTTCAGCACAATCTATTTGTACGCCTGTATCTTCAAGCAAAGTTGTTACTATTTCACGATTAATTTCCACATCATCAGCCAATAAGATATACCGTCCAGCAAATGCACCTTTGGAATTAATGACTAAAGCTGTATCTTTTGAAGTTTTATACATACTGATGTTATTGTTATGGCTATCCCCATTAACACAGGAATTATAATTACTATCTCCAGTATACATTTCAATTCCAGCAAGGGCTTTAATGGTAAAATAAAACTTTGAGCCTCTGTCCTGCTTAGATGTAACCCATATTTCACCGCCCATCATCTCCACAATCTGTTTGGAAATGGAAAGTCCCAGCCCCGTCCCACCATAGCGTAAGGATGTTTCTGAATTGGCTTGTTCAAAAGCATGAAATAGGTTTCTACACTTCTCAGGCTCTATACCAATACCAGAATCTCTAACTTCAAACTGAATCGTATACAACCCATCAGCATCCTGCCCTATGAGGCTAACATTGATGTGTACTGTTCCTCCATTGGGTGTAAATTTAATTGCATTACTTAATAAATTCATGATTACTTGCGTAAGACGCATTTCATCACCTACCAGTACAGCAGGAATAGCCTCATCTATACTCATGGAAAGGTTTAGATTTTTCTCATCTGCTCTTAGTTTGCATACGTTCACGGCTTGCCATATGGTTTTTTCAAACACATATTCAAGCTCTGCAATCTCCATCTTGTTAGCTTCAATTTTTGAGATATCCAAAATATCATTGATTACGCCCAAAAGATGTGTCGAAGCTCCCTCAATTTTTGAGAAACAGTAATCCTTGCGCTCTAAATTTGTTGCTCGTTGTCCAATGGTAGTCATGCCCACTATTGCATTAATAGGAGTGCGAATTTCGTGGCTCATATTTGCCAAAAATGCAGTTTTACGCTGATTTGCAACATCGGCACGCCGTCTTTGTGTATCAAGATATATAAATGAAGCAATCTGCAATACTGCCAAACTCATTCCTAAAGTGGCAAGAACAAGTACCATGATTGCTGTATTGTTGGTATAAGACGAAAGAGGCACAATTACACCCAGCGTCCAGCTATTAGAAAGCGTTCGGGAGAATGCAATATATACATCACCTTCTGAATTTTGTAGTTGACGAGCATGAAGCATACCATTTGTTGTCAATTCATAATACAGCATAATATTAGGCGATTGTTCATACAGAAAGCACCCATTTACACCACTGCCAACAAGACTTAAATTAGGGTGGGCAACTATTGTTCCACTCTGGTCTACAAGTATGACATAACTTCCTTGTGCCATATAGTGAGAGTAAACAAAGTCCGTTAAATTTGCGATAAGCACATCAAATCCAATAACCCCCAAACGATTCCCTTCATCATCAAAGAGGTTTCGGGCAAAAGATACAACATGTTCCCCTGTCACGGAATCTATATAAGGGATTGTTTCGATTATTCGTCCATTATCCCCATTGTTGTATACATATAAAGAGTGGGTGTACCACGGACGGCTTGTAGGGTCGAAGCACTCAGGCGGTGTCCAATCTAGCCCTAACAGGAATATTGGGGGTGAATCGGGGCTGGAGGGGAGGCGTACATACCCAAATATCCCCTTACTACTGGTTAATGGATTATCTTCATTAAGTAGAAATTGTGTCATTTCGTTTACAAAAGCGTGAAGTGCGTCTGCATCGTAACTTTCAGCTAACATACGTCGTGCCATTTCTGATATAATACCAAGTGCAGAACGTGGTTCTTGTAACACAGCCTCCACTTGTGCTTGCCCTAAATCTAATATAATTTCTGTATGTTGTTCCCAATAATCACGTACAATGCGACTTGTGTAGATGTAACTAAGCCCCACCATCATTGCAAAAGCCAGAACCGTAACAGCTATTTGGGCAAGTATGGTGCGTTTGTGTTTTAATCTATTCGGCACATTTTAGCCTCCTTGAATTTATGTTTTTGTGCAAAAAAACAAGCATTGGGATGACTACCCATTATTTCAACTCATTTCTTTTTAACTTCCTATAACGCACAGCGCAACGACACGGATGAGGGAGGGGAATCCGCGCCTTGACTGCTTTCTGTGTGACATCCCACATTTGCGGGTATGTAAAAAAACAGAGCCTTGGAAAAATCCAAAGCCCTGCCTCTCTTTGTTGCTTTTATTACTTGTGTTGATGTTGTTTAATGTCAAAATGTGGCTAAAAATAAATGAAATTAGCGTCCAGTTTGTGGATGCCGTCCTGGGGGCGGATTAAACACACGAGTTACCCAAGATGAATTTCCAATTACCCATTCTGTGCCAGTTCTGCCACCAACATCCACACGATTTACAAACTCATAGCCGTTTTGAAGCCCTTGAAGTACAGTACCTTCAATACGTGGGTTCTCTACGTTTCTGAATCCTGCTCGTACTGTGCCAAAGCTAAACATAATCTCTGTTACACGCTCGTTGTGGGCAAGCCCTAACGCCGCTGGTGACATAGCCAAGGCATTGTTGGTTGTGGTGCTTAGGTTGTCGTAAGCTACACGCCATTCGCTGTTTAGATTTGTTCTAAACATAACGGAATAGCGCAATGATTGATTAAATGTTCCAGTGAAGATTCTTTCCAAACGAACTGCATTACTTGGGAAAATATCACGGAAGTAGAAGTCGGAAAGTGCAATGGTTGAACTGTTGGCAATGGTTGTTACGTTCCAGATTATAGGTTGGCCAGGCATTACTTCTGCTGGTCCTGTTTTTCTAACCTCAACACCTATGTTTGCTGGTTCGTTATAGAAGTTGTAACGCACAATTTGCCCAGAATGCTCAATAGTGATATCAAGCACAACATCGGAGCGACGGTAGAATGCAGGGGCTACTATTTCTTCTATTAAATAGCGTCCTAAAGGCAACGGACGAGATACGCCTACGCCTCTACTATCAGTGACAAACTGGTCTACAATATTGCCAGTTCTCCAGTCACGAACTTCAAAAACTGCACCTTCAAGGCGTGAACCTCTTGGTAAGCCGTTTACTTCGTTGTCTGCGCTGGAAAGTTTGGTGATTTGGATTTGCCCTGCTTCACGGGTATTTTCCCACACTACCTCTGTTACCATTCCTGCCCTAAACTCAATGGTTCTAGGCATTGTGTCAATGAGATAGCCTTGGGCTGCCCTCGTTTCGCGAATGGTGTATCTTCCAGCAGGAAGGATTCCTGTAAAGTCGATTACGCCATTATTATCTGTGATGAAAGGCCCCGCAACTTCACGGTTGGTGATAAAGTCATAGATTCTAAACTCTACACCTTGTATTCCCATACGTGTTACAGAGTCAATTTTATACAAGCGAAGTCCAGACATTTGTACGTTTACAACTTCTAGTGTTGAAAGAACACCAGGGGTAATCGTTACAATATGAACTGTGCTATCTAAAATATAACCAGGCAATGCAACCGTTTCCACAATATGGTAAACACCGTAAGTTAGGTGATTTAAGTGAATCATGCCACGATGGTCGGTAAGGAAATTACCATTCAAAGCGACATTTGGGCTGTTTGCGGGAGTACCTGGTTGGTTTTGGTCTGCCATTTGCCCACGAACTAATTGCCCGTTAGCACGACGAACCTCAAATTCCACACCTTGTAATAGTGCGCCTGTGTGTGCATCCCTCTTGATGATTAACAATCCAGAAGCGGGGGTATTTTCAATCACAAGAAGGTAATCTTGTTGTCTGGTTTGACTGTTAATGTTGAGTACAACCGCCTCAGTTAGCCCAAAGTAACCCAGTGCCGCTCTGATTTCGGTGACGAGGAAAGTTCCATCTTCAATAGCTGGTAGGTGAATCAAGCCATTTCTGTCCGTCACAAAATCATGGAATCCAGTATTTGGGTTTACCAGTCTTTCGCCGTTAATACGGGAAATTTGGAATACTACCCCAGCAATTGGAGCTCTTGTTACAGAGTTGATTTTGCGAATCGTTAAGTTTGGAGCGCGGAAGTTTTGGATGTCGATTGTTGTATTATTTGCACCTTCTGCAACCACAACAATAACAGGTTCGGCTAAAATATAGCCAAGAAGTGCCCTTGTCTCAGAAACTATATATGTCCCTGGTGCAAGATTTGGCAAACGAATAAGTCCAGCTACATCCGTGATGAAGGTAAAGCTACCATCAACTGGATTTTGCAGACGTTCTCCTGCTTGCCCACTACCAAAGTAACGAGCAATTTCAAAGTGTACGCCAGCAAGTGCTAAACCTGTGTCACCATCTGTTTTGCGGATTACCCAATCGGCAATTCTAAAGTTGCGAATCGTAATAACCCTGTCCTGTGGTGCTTGCCCATGATTATCTGGAACAATGAAGATTTCAGGGGAAGCAAGGGAGTAACCAGACAATGCCCTCGTTTCAATGGCGACATACATCCCTGGAGCAATAGAAGGCAATGGA
>Ga0123355_10002462_pt1 | contig 26192 bp, 25 predicted proteins | sample TergutEmb28metaG_3_FD_89872 | JGI IMG/M metagenome (GOLD analysis project Ga0123355, IMG submission 89872) | Embiratermes neotenicus P1 segment gut microbial communities from Petit-Saut dam, French Guiana - Emb289 P1 | ecosystem: Host-associated > Arthropoda: Insects > Digestive system > Gut ...
ATACATCGAAATGTATTACAACAGACGCCGTAGACATTCGGCAATCGGATATGCTACACCTTTAGCATTAACAAATAATTTAGCGGCTTAATTCACTGTCCAAAAAATCGGGGGAACTCCAATGCTTGAAAAATATCCGGTAGAATTCAGTTTTGCGCTCAGCCAAATCAGCGTTATAACATACGATTCTATAACGCCGCCGTGGGTGTTAAAAAATTATCCAAGAGTAGAAAATATCCTGCAGTTTTTAAGAAGCCGGAATTGTATGTCCTGCGCGTATTGCGGCGAGGCGTTAGACGAAACAAAAGCATTGAAGAAATTTTTTCATTTCAACGGCTTTAGAGATTATGGCGGTGTGCCACTCCAAAAAATGGCTGTAAAGGCTGCGGTGGACAACAAGTCCATACTTGCTATTTTTCCGACAGGCGGCGGCAAGTCAATTACATTTCAGCTACCGGCGCTAATGGCAGGCGCAAACGAAAAAGGTTTGACGGTGGTTATTTCGCCGCTTCAATCTCTAATGAAAGATCAGACCGACAATTTAGAAAACCAGCATAATATTACAGAAGTCGTAACCATAAACAGTTCGCTTGATCCTGTTGAACGAGCGAAAGCCTTCGAAAGAGTTGAAGATGGGTCGGCAAGCCTTTTATACATCTCCCCTGAATCTTTGCGCTCCGGATCAATGGAAGGACTATTGCAGAAAAGAAACGTTGTCAGGTTTGTTATTGACGAAGCGCATTGTTTTTCTTCATGGGGACAGGACTTTAGGGTGGATTATCTGTACATAGGTGATTTTATCCGCAGTCTGCAGGAAAAAAAAGATATGCGTCAAAATATCCCCGTTTCGTGCTTTACCGCAACGGCAAAACATAAAGTCATCGCAGACATAAAGAGCTACTTCAAAACCAAATTATCACTCGAACTTGAAATTTTTATGACAAGCGCAAGGCGCGTCAATTTACACTATCATGTTTTCAATGAAAAGGACAATGCTGAAAAATATTTAAAACTGCGCAAGCTCGTTGCAGACAAAGACTGTCCGGTTATTGTTTATGCTTCACGCACAAAGCGAACAGAGATGCTTGCGGCAAAACTGACCGAAGACGGTTATCCGGCGCTACCGTATCACGGACAAATGGACAAGCAGTTACGCATAATGAATCAGGATGCTTTTATGCATGGGAAAATAAAAATTATTGTTGCGACAACGGCGTTCGGCATGGGCGTTGATAAAAAAGATGTTGGAATGGTGGTTCACTTTGATATTTCCGATTCTCTTGAAAACTATGTACAGGAATCCGGAAGAGCGGGGCGTGACGAGAATATTAAAGCGGATTGCCATGTGTTATTTAATGATAAGGATTTAAACAAACACTTCTATATGCTAAACCAGTCAAAGGTATCGCAAAAAGAGATTCAACAGGTTTGGAGAGCTTTAAAAGATTTAACAAAATCAAAATCGTTAATATCGCAATCCCCGCTTGAAATTGCAAGAAAATCAGGTTGGGGCGATTCCATATTTGACATAGAAACAAGGGTAAAAACGGCAATCAATCCGCTGGAGCAATCAGGTTTTGTTAAACGCGGCCAGAATATGCCAAGAATTTATGCCGACAGCATTTTGGTAAAAAACATGGGAGAAGCGCGTGCTAAAATTGATACCTCCGTGCGGTTTGACGATATATCACGCCAGCAGGCTATCCGTATAATAAGCAACCTTATCTCCGCAAAAAGCAAAACACGCAACAAAGACGAAGGAGGAGAAGGCCGTGTTGATTACATTTCCGACAGGCTTGGCATTGTCAAGGAAGATGTTATAAAAGCAATCGGGCTTTTGCGCGAAGAAAAGATTCTTGCCGACGCGAAAGACCTTGTAGCACATATTAAAAAAAGCGAAAAAATAAATCGTTCCAAAACAATTCTTTCTACCCACATAAACATAGAGAATTTTTTTTTTGGATACCTCGTTGACGATGAAAACATCTACAATCTCAAAGAAATGAACGAAGCCATTCAGAAAAAATTTCCTGAAGCGTCCATAAACCAGCTCGGCACGATATTGAATTATTTTACCATCAAACGTTTTGTTAAAAGAACACCCATGAGAAACGTAAATCATATTTCTCTTAAGCCGTATTTTTCGATAGCTGAAATACAGCAAAAAAGCCTTAAACGATGCAAAATAGCAGCTGAAATTATCGATTTTCTGTATTCGAAAATAAATGACGGGCACCTGTCTCACGGTGAAGATGATGCCGTTGTGGATTTTTCCGTACTTGAGCTAAAAAATAAATATGACAACAATCTGTTTGGAGATAAAGCCGGAATAGATGAAATAGAAGATGCCTTGTTCTACCTTCTTAAAACCGGCGCAATAAAAATCGAAGGCGGGTTTTTGGTAATATACAACGCGATGCAGATCGAGCGTCTGGAGAAAGATTATAAAGCACAGTACAAAAAAGAAAACTATGCTCAACTTGAAGAGTTTTACCGCAACAGGCGGCAGCAAATCCATATTGTAGGCGAATACGCGAAACGCATGACTAATGACTACGGGGAAGCGATACAATTTGTAGAAGATTATTTTGTATTGAATTACGATGAATTTCTGCACAAGTATTTTAAGGGTAGACGTGACGAGATTAACCGCAATATCACACCGGATAAATTCAAGCAATTATTCGGCGAATTGTTTCAGGATCAATTAAGCATTATCAACGATCATGACTCAAACTGCATTGTTGTTGCGGCAGGCCCCGGCAGCGGTAAGACAAAGCTTCTTACTCACAAGCTGGCATCGCTTTGCATGATGGAAGATATTAAACACGAGCAGATGCTTATGCTTACTTTTTCAAAGGCTGCGGCTACAGAGTTTAAAAAACGATTAATAACACTCATCGGCAGCGCCGCGCATTATATTCAAATCATGACCTTTCATTCATATTGCTTTGATCTTCTTGGCAAGGTTGGCGATATAGAGAATTCGGATAAAATTATCGGGCAGACTGTCGGAAAAATTAACGCCGGAGAAGTGGATTTAACAAGGCTTACAAAAACTGTTCTGGTTATAGACGAAGCGCAAGACATGAGCGAAGCAGAGTATTCGTTTGTCAAAAAACTGATGTAAATAAACGATAATTTGCGTGTAATTGCCGTCGGCGATGACGACCAAAATATTTATGCGTTCAGAGGTTCAAATTCCATACATTTCGAATCTTTGCTGCAAGAGCCCGGTGCGAAAAAATATGAGCTGGTTGATAATTACCGCTCCAGCGCAAATATTGTGGAGTTTGCCAATCAGTTTGCGAAAAATATTTCACGCAGACTTAAAACAACTGCAATAAGACCTAGCAGAAAAGAAAACGGCAGCGTCATTGTTTGTAAGCTGGATTCTGAAAACATTACCATTCCTGTTGTAAACCATGCGCTTAATGTAAAACTATCTGGATCGACCTGTATAATTACAAGAACAAACGAAGAGGCGCTTAATATTGCCGGGATGCTACTGAAAAATGGCATTGCCGCACGGCAAATCCAGACAAACAGTGATTTCAGTTTGTACAACCTTGTGGAACTGCGTGATTTCATCAACGACATCAGCACGAGTGATGACGACTATGCAATTGCTGATGAAATTTGGCAAAAAGCAAAAAATAACTTAAGTAAAAAGTACAGCAATAGCGATAATTTTCCGGGTGTAGTGAAACTCGTAAATGATTTTGAAGAAACAAACAACAAAACAAAGTACAAAAGCGATTTTAGACAATTTGTACGCGAATCAAGGCTTGAAGATTTTATATCAAATTCGGAAGGCTCGATACTTGTTTCTACTATTCATCAGACCAAAGGCAGAGAGTTTGACAATGTATTTCTGGCGCTCGGCCGTTTTTCGAGAAATGGATGATGAAACGAAAAGGGCTGTCTACGTCGCAATTACACGGGCAAAGCAAAACCTGCATATTTTTTATAACGGGAACTATTTCGACAGAATCACTGTTGAGAATATTCACAGAGCAATTGACGAGGATAATTATCCCGATCCGGAACAAATCAGCTTGCAGCTATCCCACAGAGATGTGTTCTTGGGCTATTTCACCCACCGAAAGAAAGAGATAGAGTCTCTTGTGAGCGGAATGGAGCTTTTAGTACAAGACACAGGCTGTTTTCATGAAGGTAAGAAAATATTGAAATTCTCCCTTAATTTTCGCAGCAAAAAAATAGAGGAATTAAGGGCAAAGGGGTATTTTCCGGCAAGGGCAACTGCCAGATACATTGTCTTCTGGCAGGACAATGACAGGGAAGAGGAGATGGAGATTGTTTTGCCGTGCATTGAATTTTCAAAAAAACAATAGCTCTCCGCTCTGGTCTGTTCCCTTAGCATGTGCGCTACGGGCTTTGACTCCTTGCATTATTGTAAAAACTCGGTTAGTTTTAGAATACTTTGGTAACGCGAAATGAACAACCTAAAGGAGCGATTTATGGACAAAAGACCTGTGCTTTACATGGACTCTGGAATCGGCGGAATTCCCTATTGCCAATACTTTGTAAAGCGGAACCCGGATGAGACCGTCCACTACCTCGCGGACAGGGAAAGTTTTCCCTACGGCCCCCGTGAACGCGGGGAGGTCGCCGCGATTCTTACGGCACTTATGGAAAAAATTGTAAAAGCGTTTAACCCCAAAATGATTGTCATTGCCTGCAACACAGCAACCATTTCGGCAATAGAGGAACTGCGGCGAAGGTTTACCGGCCTATTCTTTGTGGGAACTGTTCCCGCCGTACTTCCGGCAGCGCGGGCCAGCAAAAGCGGAAAGGTAGGCGTTATCGCGACGGCGCGCACTATCGCGGACCCCTGCATACGCCAGCTTGCCGGCAATGCCTGCGAGATTTCCGGCATCGCCGCTCCCGACATGGTGGAATTTGTCGATAGACGTTTCGCCGCCTCAAGCGAAGATGAAAAAAGAGACATAGTGCGGAAGTACACCAGCCTTTTTCGTGAAGCCGGCGTGGATAGTGTTGTGCTTGGCTGCACACACTTTTTGTTCCTAAAAAAAGAATTTGAACAGGAAGCCGCCCCTGACATCGCCATCTTTGACTCGGTAGACGGAGTTACCCGGCGCGCGGAATCCTTGCTGGACAGCAATGCGCTTAGGGCAAATGGCGCGCCACGCGGCGAAAGCAAATTTCTGTTAACCGGCCCGCAGGCGGCGGATTTGTCATGGCAAAGCTGGGCCGGCTACCTTGGCTTTCGGCTAACGCTGCTTGATGACGCTTGCCGTTGACACCTCGCGCGAAGACAGCTAGCGCTACAGTGGCATTCATGATATATTTTGCGGAGCGGATAACAAACCATGAAGCAAACAACAGGTTCAAAATTTTCAATCAAGCCTTTTTTCAGCACAAGGAATATCAGGGCTTTTTTTGTTGTCGCCGGGGGAACGCTTTTGGCGACCCTGATAATAAATATGGGAATGATCGTGGCAGCCAGAAATTTTATCTACAGAGACATTAACGAAATCCCTTACCGCTCGGTTGTGTTGGTACTGGGCGCCAGTGTTCACGGGACAACACTTTCGCCGGTTTTGCGAGACAGAGTTCAGGCTGGTACTAGGCTCATGGAAAACGGCAAAGGGGGAAAACTCCTTCTTTCAGGAGATCATGGGCAGATACACTACAATGAAGTGGACGCGATGCGGCTCTATGTGCTGGCTAATGCCCCAGCCATACCGCACGAGGACATTTTTTTGGATCACGCGGGTTTCAGCACATGGGATTCCATGTACCGGGCAAGGGATGTTTTTGAAGTCAGGGATCTCATCATTGTTACTCAGGAGTTTCATATAAGCCGGGCGGTGATTATGGCCCGCAGGCTGGGGATGGATGCCGTGGGTTACGCGGTTAATCAGGATCATTTTTCGCGGGGCACCCAGCAGTTTTGGCGCTTTCGGGAATATTTCGCCAGAGTCAGAGCGTTCTTTTCCATTGTGTTCAAACCACCCCCTCGCTTTCTGGGAGAAACAATCCCCATTTCAGGCGATGGCCGCGTTACATGGGACTAGAAAAACACAGGAATTCATGACCAGTTCGCGCGCAAGAAGCGTTCCCCTTGGGGGCATTGTGTTTCAGAGCGTACCGGGCTTTGAAGACCATCTGGAAAAAGAACTGGAAATTCTGTCCAGCAACGTTCCCTGCAACATTGAACGCTGGGGCCCTCTTTTTTATCTGTGTTCTCCCCCTCCTTCGCCGCTTCCGGTTTTCTGGCATTTAAATACGTGGCTTAATCCGGTAAAGATCGAATTTGAAACCATAAGCGAAGCGGCAAAAGCTTTAAGGGACATTCAGCGCAACTGGTCTCCGGTTCTTTTTACCCAGTTTCGCCGGGGCAGCCTGATTGCCTCGAAGCTTCCCCCGGTTTCCCAAAAAAAACGCCCCTTCCCTTGGCTGTTGCCGCAGGCGTCAATGGGGGCGTGGACGCTTCTGGATGCCTGCGCCATGATCGCCTCCCCCAGCTGCTCCAGCCCCTTTCCCTCCGGCACTATCGAATTTGGAGAAGACCGGGAAGGGCCCCCCGGCAGGGCCTATCTTAAGCTTTGGGAAACTTTTACGCGCTTGGGCCGTATGCCGGAAAAAGGGGAACGATGCCTTGACGCAGGCGCAAGCCCCGGCGCGTGGACGTGGGCGCTTTCCCGGCTGGGGGCGGACGTTATCGCCGTAGACCGGGCCCCCTTGGATAAAAGAGCCGCCTCCATGCCCGGCGTGAGTTTTATCCGGCATGACGCTTTTACTATTAGGCCCGAAGAGATAGGCCCCATCGACTGGCTTTTTAGCGATGTTATCTGCTATCCGTCCCGCCTTTTCCAGTGGATAGAAAAATGGCTGGAGTGCGGGCTTTGCAAGAATTTTGTGTGCACAATAAAAATGCAGGGCAGCGTTGAAAGCGGCGTGGATTTTGATACCCCCCGGCGCTTTGCCGCCATACCCGGTTCCCGTGTGCTGCGCCTTTACCACAACAAGCACGAACTTACCTGGATAAAGGTTTCCTCCCCCGCTTGCCCATGATGTTTTTCCCTGCGGTTTTAAGAAAATCGCCAGCCAGCCCGGTCATCAATTTTTTTGTCGGGCCGTCAATGTTTTTTATGCCGTTAATGATGCTGACGGCATTTCGCCAGTCCAAATCCGCAAAAGAGCTGGCGTTAGTTGACGCAACAACCTTGAACAAAGCGCCAATAACCTGATGCCGTTGTTTCTCGTCAATTTTTTCCATCCATTCGCGGATAATGTTGTTGAACAAGCGGCTCTGCGAGGTAAGCTCCCCGCCGCCGGAAAGGTTGTCGCGCGTAACTTTCCATGTGCATAGGTCATGCTGAAAAATGCCCCTTGCCGTGCTTTTTACCACCGTTGGAGACACTCCATGATCGAACAGCATTCCCACAAACGATGACTGCGGAACAAAGGCGCGTGTCCGCCCGCACACCCTCTGGTAGCCGCCGCTTTGTATTACTTCGCAGTGAAACCCCGGAGCGTCATTGCTGTAAACTTCGATAATGCGGCGCTGTACCGCTTCATCGCAAAACGCGGACGCATACATCGCAAGGTTTCCGCCCTTGGAATGTCCCGCCGCAATCAACGGGTAGTGGAAAGCGCCGGCCATTTTTTCAATATACAACACCGCTTCTTTCTGCGAAGGGACAGAATTGGTAAAAGACATATTGAAGGATTCATTCCAGCCGGCAATGCTTGCGTCCGTACCCCGGTAAACTACCAGCAATTTTCTGGAAGAGCGGTTTTTGCCTATTATCGCGCAAAAGGCGGAAAACTGTATTTCCCTGCCGGAATCGGTATGATTCACATAGCCAAAAAGCTCACAATTTTTGTAGCGGGGAGCGTCCCTGACGGCGCTGATAACAGAGACAGCGTTGGCAACAGTAATATCTTTTGAAGCCGGACGGCTGGCGTTCAGCCTTGCCGTGTGCATTGCCAGCGCTTCAAGGGTCGCGCCTTCATCTTTGCCGGGGCCTGGAACCAAGCCATCCATCGGCAAATACGATAGCTGGGAAAAAACAAGGTTATCGACAGGGTTAAACGGAAATTGATCAAAGTCCAAATCCCCCCTCCACGATATGTAGTCAAACAAATTAGCCACGCTTACATAATACTAACAATTGGCGGAAAGAGAAAGGTGGCGCATCGCTTTTCCGGCTGGATCAATACTAAAAAAGCAATTATTATCAAGCCTTGCTGAGTATCTCCATGTTATTATCGGCAATAGGACTGTCGATAGAAACCTTTAAGTATTTCGCTGTTATAGATTCATCACAATCAAGTAAGTCTTTGGGCGTTCCCTCAAATATTATTTCGCCGCCCCTATTGCCGCCGTCAATCCCCATATCTACTATCCAATCGGCCCGCTTAATGATTTCCAAATTATGCTCTATGACGACTACCGTGTTCCCGCGCTCTATCAGCTTGTCAATAATGGCGATTATGTTTTTTATATCCGATATATGCAGTCCCGTTGTCGGTTCGTCCATGATGTAGATATTGCCGTTTGCCATCAATTCCGCCGCGAGTTTTAGCCGCTGGGATTCGCCCCCTGATAAGGTGCTTAACGGTTGTCCGGTTGTAATGTAACCCAAGCCTACGTCAATCAGGTTTTGCAGCTTGTTTTTTATGGTCTTGCTTTCAAAAAATTCAATCGCTTCACTCGCGGTCATGTTCATAACGTCTAAAATATTCTTGCCGTTAAAGCAGTATTGTAAGACTTCTTGCTTGAACCTTGCGCCGCCGCAGACTTCACATTCTAATTCCATTACGTCCATAAAGGATAAGTTTATTTCAACAAAGCCGCTTCCTTTGCAGTTCTGGCAACCGCCCTCTGAGTTTGCGCTGAACAGGCTGTCCTTTACTTTGTTGGCTTTCGCAAATATTTTCCGTATCTCATCGGCAATATTCAAGTAAGTGGCGGGGCTTGCCCTGCTTGTCGTGAAAACGCTTGACTGGTCGATACAAACGACATTCGGAAATTCTTTCGCAAATACTTGATTTACGAGCGTGGATTTACCCGAACCGGCAACGCCTGTTACTACCGTAAAAACATTCTGCGGCACTCGTAACCCGGCATATTTCAAGTTGTTGAGCATGCTTTTTGACGATTCATAAAATGCGCCCGGTTCCCTTGTTGTTGCTTTTAGCGGCGAATTAAGGCTTATTGATTTAGCCGTGATTGTACCGGCGTTTTTAAGTCCGTCAAGCGTACCGCTAAATACGATATTCCCGCCGTCCCTGCCTGCTTTCAACCCAACATCAATAACGTGGTCGGCAATTCTGATTACGTCAAGGTCATGCTCTACCACGATAACGGTATTGCCTTTATCCCGTATCTTGACAAGCATTTCGTTCAGCCTGTTTACATCTCTTGGGTGAAGCCCGATAGATGGCTCGTCAAAAATATACATCACATCGGTTAAACTGCTTGAAAGGTGCTTAACCATTTTTATCCGCTGCGATTCACCGCCCGATAAGGTTGTTGTTTCCCTATTCAAAGTAACATATTCAAGACCTATATCGCATAAGCCTTGCAACCGGTCAATCAGGTTTTTTATCGCAGAGAATGCCGCCGGTATCTTAAACGCTTTCAGAACGTCAATCAATTCGTCCACTTGCATTTCACATAAGTCGTGAATCGAATAGCCGGCGAGCTTTGATTGTAATACTTTTTCATTGTAACGCTTGCCTTTACATCCGGCGCATTGGCCCGCCGTGATGAATTTTTCCATCCGCTTCATTGTCGTTTCTGATTTTTCGTTTTCCGTTTTGAAATTTTGCCTGTTGAATTTCAAAACCAATCCCTCAAAGGTGCGGCTTATCCCGTGCGCTTTCGTTGACGATCTTTCGTGAGCATACAAGAACCTGTTTAGTTCTTCTTCTGTAAAATCTTTAATTTTTTTATCCGGGTCAAATTCGTTGGCGTATAACTGCCACAACCAACCGCCCGCATTGAACCCCGGCAACAGGATTGCGCCCTCGTTCAGCGTTTTATCCTTGTCTAACGCTAATTCTATATTTAACGTGTTTATTTTCCCGATACCCTCACAGGCCGGACACATACCGTTGGGGTCGTTAAATGAATATTGATTCGCAAACCCCAATTTCGGATATGCGAACCTCGAAAAAAACACTCTCAAAATCGTGTTTATCTCGGTTATCGTGCCTACCGTAGAACGTGAATTGCCGCCGATTCTCTTTTGGTCAATGACTATCGCAGGGGATATGTTCAGTATAGCGTCAGCGTTTGGCTGCCTGTATTTAGGCAAGAATCTTCTTGTTATGCTCGGATATGTTTCGTTTAACTGCCGCCCTGATTCCTGTGCCAGCGTATCGAATACGATTGACGATTTTCCGCTGCCCGATACGCCTGTAAAAACGGTTATCTTGCGCTTGGGTATTTTGACATTGATGTTCTTTAAGTTGTTTTCTTTCGCTCCGATAATTTCAATAAAATTTACATCATCGGATTCGTATGTTTGGCTCTCGTAAGATATATGCCTGTTGCTTGACAGGTGCGGGCTGTTGTTCAGGTATTGCGTATCTTCCGGCTTCGCCCATTCCACAGGCTGATACAACACCCCGTTATCGTCCATGATTTCAAACAGCATTTCACCCCACGGGTCGGTTTGTAACTCGTGGAAAACCGGTGTTCCCTTTTTCACTATGATTTCTAATTCAGCTTTGATATCCTCTACGATATTGGCGATGATAATACCCGCCACGTATTCTTTATTCGGACTACAGACAAAAGTTATTGTATGTTCTTTTCCGCTGGTAATGTTGATTGTTACGGCGTTATCAATGGTTTCATAGCCGAAGTTTTTTACCGCAAAATCAAGCGAGCGTTTAACGTCTTTCACGTTCAATATCAAGTTGGTTTGTTCAATCAATACCCTGTTTTTATTGAAGTTTAGAACAGGGTTAGGGTTGTTCGATTGTTTGACTCTGTAAACGATATTTTCATAGTAGAAATCAAAAAAACTTCCGGTTATCGCGGACACTTCCGTTATTTTAGATAGACGGCTATGCTCGGCTGTCATGCCGGCAACGACAAACTCCAAGACAACCCCTTGCGCTTTATCGTTCCGCACAATTCCTTCAAGCACGTTGCTTCCCGCCGTTAAAAAAATGATGGGAAACTCAATGCTCGTATTAACCACATAAGCAAAGCCATCGGCTTTATACTTTTGCCGAAAGCCCATACACTTTATCAAAAATTCAGCGGCTTTCGCCGCGTCACTGACCGTAAAGGACATAGCCATAGATTCAGTTTTCATAATTTGCTTTGTCCGCACTTAAAGAGCCAGCAGCTTTTCCGGGGCCGCCCGTGCAACAAGGGCCCGGGCGGCAATTAACCCCGGGTCAATGACGGGAACAGAAACAGCTCCGGCCTGTACAGCCAGTGGAAGTTCCGTGCATCCAAGGATGATCGCCTGTGCGCCCCGGCTGGCAAGCTTACGGATTTCGCCGCCGATAGTTTCACGGGCCAAGGGAGTTACCGGCTGGGAAAATGCCTTTATTCCAAACTCCTTGCTGTAAATCGCTTCGTGTACGTTTTTCTGGCCCGCCGCGTCCGGTTCGATAAGCTCAAAACTGCCGCCAAAATATTCGCGGTATACTCCGCTCCTGTGGGTTCCCAGCGTTGCCAAAAGCCCGATGCGTGTAATGCCCATGTTTTTCCTTACGTGGGTAGCGCAAGTTTCAAGCATATTGATAATGGTAAGCCCCGGAAGGCTGTCCCGCGCCATTTCGCAAAAGGGCCCGAATATCCTGCCAGAGTGAGCGGTATTGCAGGCAACAACAGCATAGCTCACCCCCGCCGCATGGAGCTTTTTCGCGCTCTCGAACATTCCCATGCAGGGGTTTTCCGCCGCCTCGCTGTTGAACAGGAATTCCGTCCGGTCGGGAATTATCGAAGGGCACGAAACCAGCACGCAGTCAAGGTGTTCCTGATCTTTCGCGGCGCGGGTACTGTTAAAAATGTTCCGCATAAAATCCAGCCCAGCGAAGGGGCCTACTCCGCCGATAACCCCAATCAGCGCAGGCTTTTTCTGTTCGTTTTTCATGCGGGTTATTATACACTGCGGATATTCAAGGGGGCAAGGGTTTTTCAGTATTTTCAAAGCGGCTTTCATCCCGGCGCAGTACTAGTGGGATGGAATGCAATTACGAAGCAAGTCAGGCTTGCGCTGTTGTCCGGGACGTGAAAGAAACCCCCTATTCCGGCCCTCTCTCGCTTCCCAAAGAGGACAGGCCCCGTGAACGGCTTATCCGATGCGGCCCGGAGTCCCTGCCTGACGAGGCTCTTTTGTCTATTATCCTTGTTTCGGGGGTTCGCGGTAAAAGTGTAACCTTTCTTGCCAGGGAACTTTTGGAAAGGCTGGACAGGGAAAAAAGCATACCCCCGGTAAGCGAGCTTTGCCGGCTGGGGGGCATGGGTGTGTCCAAGGCTTGCGCGGTGGCGGCCATGCTCGAATTTGGCAGAAGAAAGTGGGCCGGAGGCAGGCGCATACGGAACCCTTCTGACATCTACAGCCTTGTAAAGCATCACGCCGACCGCCGCCAGGAAAGGCTCATCTGTCTTTCCCTTAACGGCGCGCACGAATTGATAGCAAGCCGGGTTGTTACCGTTGGCCTGGTGAACCGGACTATCGTACACCCGCGGGAAGTGTTCGCCGACCCCATCCTTGACCGGGCCGCCGCCGTAGCTGTCGCCCACAATCATCCATCGGGGAGCCTTAGGCCATCCGGGGAAGATAATGAAATTACCTGGAAACTTAAGATGGCGGCGGACATTTTGGGCATCGCTTTTCTGGATCACCTGATTTTTTCGGAAACCTTCTACTTCAGTTACCGCAAGGAGGGGCTTATTAAGGAACCAGTGGAACCCAAAGGACAAAGTTCCCTCTGGAATGGTTGGATGTAGGCGAGTGTTAAACATCTCGGACGGCATTGAGGCCCGCGCGGAGGGAACGTAAACTGCCGCCGGCTGCTAGCCTGTCTTACACTTACAGCCGCTTTCCTTTGCCCCCGGCGAATCGTCCGCCCCATGGCGGAGGGACGAGAGCTCCTCGTTTATTAAACAGTTCATCTTAAAAAGAATATGCTCTTTCCAGTCTTGCTGGGCGGGAGCGATGGCAAACCTTCCGGCTAGTATCACCATTCCCGCCAAAAGCCCCGGCAGGGGGGCGACCGGGGACACTGTCAAAACCTATACTTTTTGACAGTTGCAAAACTTCACAAAATTACCCACCCAATAGTGAAAAAATACCATGTTTTACGGCAATTGTCAACAAAATTCGTAAAATTCTTCCAAAAATTCGGCCCAAACGGGCACTGTCAAAAAGTATAGGTTTTGACAGTTGCCACGAGAGGCATTTGCGGGCGTATGCCTGTGAAAATATTTTTAGGGGGTTTGATATGAGAAAATTGTGGTTTGGGCAGGGCGCTTTCGTCCTGCTTCTGGCGATGGCGCTGGTGTTTGCCGGCTGTGATAACAATGGGGGTGGAGGAGGCCCCGGCGGTCAAGCGATTACTACAACCATTAACACGGAAGTAGTTGTTGTTGGAGCCGGCGGAGCCGGATTCAGCGCCACGCTGACCCTTGTGGAACAGGACGTGGATGTAGTGCTGCTTGAACAGCTTCCCTTTACCGGAGGCAACACCATTCTTGCTGGCGGCGCTATGAACGCTCCGGGCGGTTCGTTCCAGCGGGCATTGCTAACCGGTTTTGACGAAGCGTTTGTGAATTACCTGATGTATTTTGATCCCGCGGTAGACATTGACCAAAACGCGTTTGGAGGCCCGGATCAATGGGCTAACATCAACCGTGATCCGAGCATGATGACGTACCTGACCAGATGGCAAGACGGACTAAGAGCCGGGTTTACCGCGTGGGACAGGGTGGGCCTGTACGACTGTAAGTACCTGCACAAGCTCCAGACATGGTACGGCGGGGATTTTCAGGCCAATCCGTCATACATTGAACTCGTATACGGCGGCGATGGCACGGGCATATTCAACGCTCCCGGCGTAGCGGGAATGGGCAACGCATACGCCGCTCTGCGCTGGCTCTCCGATCCGATAGCCACTGGCGGACTTGGAGGAATGTGGTGGCAAGCCACCCAAATTGTAGGCTCACTGTGGCCCCGTTCCCAATGGGTGAATTTGACCGGAAATGCAACACCCGTGGAACAGGCCGGAGAAGGGTTTGTCAGGGTCAAAGAGCGCAGACTCAATTACTTGGCTCCCGGAACCGTCAGGTTAAACCACCGGGTTGACCAGATTATCATGCTGGGCGGCCGCGCGGTAGGCGTAAGAGGCACATACCCCGGCGGGCGGTTCGAGGTCAACGCGAGCAGGGCGGTCATACTTGCCACAGGCGGTTTCGCGGCTAACCCGACTATGCTTGAAGAGTACAATATTCGGGAAGTAACCCTGCCTTTGGCTCCGGGCCAGCCTGAGGGCCTGAAGTGGCCTGATCTGCGGACATTCCCCACAACCAATATGCCGCAGTCCGCCACAGGCCAGGGCATTATCATGGCAAGGGCCGTAGGAGCGTCCGTTATCCACATGGATCAAGTGCAGTTCCTGCCGGGCGGACAGCCTCCCGCTCCGACCCAAGTGATTGGCGGCGGTGGTGTCAACCTTACCCCTGGTGTCGCCGATGTGATGTGGCTTGATATGCAAGGCCGGCGCATGGTCAACGAGAACGGACGCCGGGATTCGCTTACCGTGGCTAACCTTGTCGCGCGGCAGCACGGAGGCTGGGGCTCAGTTTCTGGCCCCGGCATTGCCGGCACAGCGGACAACATCGGAGTCGCTGGAGACGCCTATGACGACATGGATCTCGCGCTGGAGCTGGCAGAAGCGTTTCTTACCGTAACGTTTAGGCCCGCCCCCACTCAGCAAGAGATAGAGGCGTTTGCCGCGAATTTTGTGGCGGCGGTAAGCAACTACAACTACGCCCAAAGAAACGACATTCCTGACGAAGCCGGAAAAACCGTAAAGAACCGTGAACTGACCCCGCCCTGGCGGATAGGCGCGCGGACGGTAACACACGGCTTGCCGCAGTTGCACCACACAATGGGCGGCCTGGAAGTTACCCTGAACGGCGAAGTAGTACGGCAGGGCGGCGGGACAATCGCGGGCCTGTACGCTGCTGGCGAAGTTACCGGAGGCTTGCATGGCACAAACCGCTTGGGCGGCAATGCCATTACGGACGTAGTTGTTTTTGGACGGTTTGTGGGACTGCACATAGCCGGAAACTAACAGACCATTTTTTTAGGCATGGGGCGGCCCGAACCAATATTCAGGCTGCCCCAAATACCGCCAAATAAGGAGTTTAACGATGAAACGTATACGGTTAATAACAGGAATGCTCATTTTGTCCCTGGCAATAGCGGGCTTTACAAGCTGCGATAACGGAAGCTCTCCGGCCTCGCCTCCGCCTCCGCCTCCGCCGCCCGCGACAATCACCGATGTTATTGTTACAGACCCGGCAACAGGCGTGCACGGGGTTAGCTTTGGATCGCTTAACAGATCGCTCAGGTTTTTTGGCGATGGCAGATTTGATGTGTGGTCTTCCGGTTTGGGGCCAACCCTTCAGCTTTATGTGTCGGGCACATGGTCTCAGCGGTATGATGACGGGCACATCATAGACGTGCACGCCCGGCGCAATTTTACGTTTGGAGCCGCAGTGGTGGGCTTCGTCGGTGTACCGGTAACACAGGGCCAGCTTCTTTATTCGTTCAGGTATGTTCTGGAAACTTCCGAAAACTTGCGCGTCTACGAAATAATCCCGGGCGTGGTGTCGCCAAACAACAACCGGGGAATTGGTCAGCCCTACCAGCCTGCGCCGAACTTGGTAACGTTCAAAACCGGCTTCTATGGCAGGGCCCCCCTTCTTTACTTTAGACCGGACGATCCAGATTAACTAAACCAGATACGGCAGCGGCGTTACACCCGTTGCCGTATCTCTATTGGGACGAAGCAAAAAACAGCATTCATTTTTAAGGAGAACAAGCGATGAAAATGCGTTTCAAAGCGGCGGCGGTTGCCGCGTTTGCGATAGTATGCGTGGCCTTTGCAGGCTGTATTATAGAAAACCGTGAACCCTACATACCGGAAGGAAGCCCTTGGGGTATTCCCGCTTTTTCCGGGACTCGGTCGGCTACAGCGAATAGCCATTATGAAAACGGCGTTACGGTAACCATTGACCTGGTGAACGGAATAATTACCGATGTAAGGTTCACTCATCTGGATACCATACAATATTTTTTCTTTGCCCGCTCTGCCGCGGAACCCATCATTCGCAGCAGAAATACGTTCGCCATTCCTCTTGACGCCGCCACAGGTTCCACCCGGAGCTTAAGGGGTATTATCAGGGCAGGCACGCAAGCCTTGCTGCAAATTCCAGGGGTAGAGGAAGATGACATCGACTGGGAATGGGAATGGGAATGGGAGCCGCCGACTGATGAAGAAATGGGTTAACGAGGGACAACAATGAAAAGGACGATTTTAATTTTTTTGATGGCTGGCATTGCGGCTGGCAGCGCCTTCGCGCAAGTGTCGTTCAGCGGGGAAGTCCACGCCGGCATTGAACTTAGAAATGCCCCACCTCCCGTTGAAGGCGACAGGGACACTTCCATTACCACTACCCACCGCGAGTACGGAGCGCCAAAGTTCGACTTTACCGCCACGGTTATGCGGGAAAACTACGGGGCTCGGCTGGACACCACGTTTCAGTCCACCGCCAATCCCCAGGAGCATTTTACCCTGAACGGCATTTACGGCTGGGTTACCCTTTTGGATAACTCACTGCGCCTAACAATGGGCCAAATCTCAACACCGGCGTGGGTTACCAGGCTAGACGGCAGACTTATCGAGCATCGCCTTGATGAAATCACCGGCTTCCGTGTCGAGTACGCCACACCCATACAGGGCTTAAGCGTTGGGGCGGCGTTCAGGTCGGAGGGCGGCGATGTACAAAGGTTCGGCGAACAGATGATATTCGGGGCGAACTTTCTGCACCCCCTATTCAGCGCGGTGTTCGCCTATGATTTGGCAAGCAACGGTCAGGCCATCTTCGGCATTAACTTTACCGGCATTTCCGACCTGACCGCCGGACTTCAACTCAGGGCCAACAACCTGGCAAGCTGGGCCAACGAGCTTTTGTACTTCGGGATGCTTCAGATGCACCAAAAAGTGGGGTACAGGATCACCCGTGACATTTTTGTTTACTTAATAACAGGTCAGGGGATTTTTGGCACGCCGCATCTGGACACATTCCTTGAGTTTACCCCCGGCATTGATTACCGGATAACTCCCAACCTGACCGGGATATTCAGAATGACAATAGACTCGCCTGACGGCTTTTCGACAACGAACTTGATGCTGCGGCCCTCTATCGAGTACACGCTTCGTGGCCCCGCTATCCTGTACGCTGAATACGAGTTACGGCTGGACAACATGGACAGAGCCACGCACACCTTCGGCTTTGGCATAACCATCAGGGCATTCTAGGCGGGGCCTTCCCGCACTGCTTTTGCCCACGGCGTACCTGCTATGAACGGCTTTAAAGCAAACCTGCGAGCGGCGCTTACTTCCCGGCGGCTAACGGTCGGGAAGTTAAGCGCCATAACAGGTGTTGCCAAGGGTACGCTGGACTGCTACCTTGGCGCGCGCGCCTCCATGCCCCCGGCGGATGTCGCCGCAAAGATAGCCAGTGCGTTAGGCGTAACGGTCGAATACCTTGTAAGCGGGCATGAGGCGAAGGCGCGGGAAAAAAACATCGGCGCGATAATCCGGTTGCTGGTTGAGCTTAGCGAACGGGATGTGGAAACGGTGCTTGCCGTTACGAAGGTGCTGGAGGGCCGCGCGGAAGGAACCTAACGCCAGCCGCCTCACACAGCATTCCCGGCTTCGCCGGGAATGCCCCCAGCAATGCCCCTGCCGGGGCTTTTGGCGGAAATGGTGATACTGGTTAGAAGGTTTGCCGCTTTTGGAACTGGTCAGCGATCTCTTTTTATTTTATTTCTTACCAATGGATACAGCATTTTCCACAACAGTTTTCCGGTATATAATTCGCACAGTTCAAACACTTCTTCTATCGAAAAACGTTTCCCGCAAAAAAGCATTTCAAAGGCGGCAAATTTTTGACCTGCATAATAGCCGGATTCCCGAAATCCATTGTTCAAATAAAAATTTTTCCTTCGTATTCGATCTTCATTGTTTTTCGATTTTTCGTCCGGTTTTTCGGCAAGCAGCACAATGGTGCAGTCTGGATAGATATTTTTGATTTTCTCAAGTATCATTCTGCCATAGCCTTTTGAACGAACATTCGCGTCTATTGCCAAATATTGCAGCATGGCCATACCTTTGCCAATTATCAGATAATTAAAACCTACCCATTGTTCTCCATCAAAAACATTGTAGAATTTTGCGTTTCCGGATTTGGTTTTTCGGTTTAAAATAAACAGCGGGAGCCTTTCATACAAGGGAAATGCGCTAAAGTATAACGCCGTTACTTTTTTATACTCTGCTGATTTTTTATGCAACTCTACAAATCTTATGTCCATCTTCTCGTTTTTGCGGGAAAAAATACAGGCTGGCCGGAAAGCAGGCGGCTCCCGGCCAAACCTAAACCTATCATTTACCGGAGCGCGTCAGGCGGCTGGCTTTCCCGGCTTTATGCACTTCGCAACACATGACTGGACGCAATGCCCGCAGCCGGAACACTTCGCGTAGTCAATTCTGGCAAGGCTGTTTTCCACAACAATGGCTTTCTCCGGACATTCGCGGGCGCATTTGCCGCAGCCGATACAGCCCTTTGAGCATTTTTTCCGCACAACAGCGCCTTTTTCAATATTCTTGCACATAACAAACACCGGCGCGCTGGCGTTTTCTATCGAGATTAAATCGTTCGGGCAGGCTTTTACGCACAGGCCGCAGCCCGTACAAAGGCCGGCCCTGATCCGGGCAAGGGAATCTTGCATACAAACGGCATCGGTTGGGCAGACGATTTGGCAATCGCCGTAACCAAGACAGCCAAAGGCGCAAGCGCCTTCCCCCCCGAAAAGCAGTTTCGCGGCCTGACAGGATTGGATGCCTTTGTACTCCATCTTTTTCTGCTGTGAGCCGGAATCTCCCAGACAATTGACAACGGCGGTTTTTGGGACAACGCTTTCAGCTTCGACCCCAAGAATGGCGCTTATGCGCGCCAGAACTTCAGCGCCGCCCGGAGTGCAAAGGTTGGTTTTTACCCCCGCGCCCGAAACAAGGGCCTCGGCGTAACCGGAGCAGCCCGGATACCCGCACGCGCCGCAATTTATCCCCGGCATAATTTCCTGAAGCTGGGCCACTCGTTCATCGACCTTTACGTGCATGACTTTGGCCGCTATACAAAGCATGACAGCGCAGGACGCGCCGACAGCAGTTACTGAAAGAACCGCAATAAAAATTGTTGTATCCATACCTATCACTCCCCTCTTTATTACCTGAACAGGTTTTCTATCACGCCGCTGAACCCAAAGAACGACAGGGAAAGTATCGCCATTGATATAAGCGTAAGCGGCAGCCCGCGGAAAGATTCAGGCGGATTGGCGTTTTCGGTCTGCTCCCTGATGCCGGAAAAAACTACCATTGCGATTAAAAACCCAAGTCCGGCGCCAAAAGCCGTCAGCATTGATTCGCTGAACGTTAATCCGCCCCTGACATTTTCCAGCGTAACCGCCAGAATAGCGCAGTTAGTCGCCATGAGCGGGAGAAAAATGCCGAAAGCTTTGTAAAGGGACGGCACATATTTTTTCAGCGCGATTTCGACAAGCTGCACAAACGAAGCGATAACCATTACAAACACGATTGTCTGCAAGTACCCCAGCCCATGCCGTTGAAGAACAAAATTGTATATCGGCCATGTAAAAGCTGTTGCGAACACCATTACAAATATAATCGCAAGGCCCATGCCAACTGAGTTTTTCAGTTCCTTCGTAACGCCCAAGAACGGGCAAATACCGAGGAAGCGGTTCAAAACATAGTTGTTGATAAGCACAGTGCCCATCAGTATAGCGATAACTGCTCCAAAATCCATTAGTTAGCGCCCTCCTTTCCGCAAGCTTGCGCCGAAGGACAGCCTTTGCATCCGTACTCTTTTTTGCTGACGACTTTGCCCTTTGACACTTTGTTTATAACCGCCAGCAAAATCCCGAACGCAATAAATCCTCCGGGCGCGAAACTAAAAAGCGGGATGTTAATCTCGCTCAGTACCGGCAGCGGGATTCCAAGCCATGACCCGTTGCCGATTACCTCGCGCACTGTGGATATAGCCAGCATGGCGAGTATGAAGCCCGCGCCCATGCCAAGCGCGTCAAGGATGGAATCGAATACGGTGTTTTTTCTGGCGAAAACCTCCGCGCGGGAAAAGATAACGCAGTTAACGGTTATCAGCGGCAGAAAAATCCCCAGCGCAAGGTACAGCGAATACGCATACGCCTGAACCAGCATTGTTGTAAGCGTTACAAACCCGGCGATTACGATGATAAAGCACGGAATACGCACCTTGTCCGGAATGACGTTTCGGATAAGCGCTATTGAAGCGTTTACGCCCAAAAGAACAAACGCGGTCGCAACTCCCATTCCCAACGCGTGTGATACGTGCGCGGACACGGCAAGAAGCGGACACAGCCCCAACAGGGAAACCATGACAGGATTTTCTTTCGCGATTCCTTTCGTCAAAATTGGAAGCTTGCTCATTACTGTGTCCCCCCGGCAGTTATGGCGTCGAATGCGTCAAACGCATAACGCACGGCGTTTCTGAACGCAACAGACGTTATCGTCGAGCCTGAAACCGCCGATATGCCTTCAATGCCGTTTCTGTCCTGCCCCCAATACTGACCGGCGTGGGCCTGCGCAAACACGGGGGCGGCGAAGCTCAGCGTCTCGGTATGGGACAGCACTGCCGTTCTGATAATCATTCCGTCCGCGCCAATCCCGGAAATAACCCGCATATCCCCCCCGAATCCCATCGAGGTTACTATAAAAATGTAACCTTCGTTACCCGAAATTCTGTAGGCCGAGTTAACCGCTGTGGGCAGGCCGTCCAATTCCAAAGGCTCAAAATAGTCAGCGTGCGGCACGATTGCCCGCATCGCCACCGCCGCCCGCTCGGCAGCTGCGGCGGTTATTACCGGCTGTGTAAGGCTGTGTCCGATTGCGAGCGCACCTGTTACGAAAACGCAAATCAGCGATACAACAAGTATGGGCATAATAAAATCTTTTTTCATGGATTACCTCTTTTCTCCAAGCGCCCTGTAGGCCGCAAATTTATTTATCAACGGAGTAGCCATATTCATTAAAAGGATTGTGTACGATACCGCCATCTGATAATTTCCGTACCGGAACAAAACCAAATGCAGTCCCGCCATTACGCCGAATATAATGCGTCTTTTCGCGGTAAGCGGGCTTGTGGTGTAATCGGTTGCCATGAATATCGCGCCCAAGAGCAGACTGCCGGAAAAAACCTGAAACACCGGATCATTGCCGGTTATCGCCGCCACCACGAAAACAGTGCCGATGAATGTTACCGGAATGTGCCATGTTATTACCCGGCGGATCAAAAGATATACGCCGCCAGCCACAAGCGCAAGCCCGTGCCCATCGCCCAAAAAGTTGCTCTGCCGGCCTATCAGCAGCTCCAAATCCAGTTCCCCGGAAAAGGGCATATACCACGTCGTTGCCATTGCCGCGGGAAACGCGACAAGGAGTACGACACGGGCCGTTACCGCAGGGTTGGCGAAATTTTTGCCAATGCCGCCGAAAAGCTGTTTTACAAAGACGATTGCCACAAAACTCCCAAAGACAGCGAGTACGGGGTGAATCTCTTCGGGCAGACAAAGGGCAAGCAGTAATCCTGTTACCACCGCCGACAAATCTTTTACGGTGTTTTTCCGCTTTACCAACTTTTGAAAAGCCCATTCGAAAAAAACGCACGAGGCAACACAAATGCCTATAAGAAGCGCAGGTTCAGGCAGAAACTGGAAGTACTCAAAAAAAGGAATATCAAAATCGTAAATCGATAGTATGATAACAGGGCTAAGCGCGATTATCACGTCAAGCATAATGCGGTTTGCCGCCGCACTGTCCTGTATGTGAGGCGCAAAGGATACTGTCATGTTGCCTTGCTTCATTACTTCGCCTCCTCTTTCCTTAGTATATTTTTTGCCAGCGTCATAACTTGGGCAAGCGGGCGCTTTGACGGACACACATACCCGCAGCAACTGCATTCAACGCACATATTCGCCTTAAACTTCCGCAAGAGTTCGGGCCTTTTAAGGTCAAACGCATATTCAATATTGGGCGGTATCAGGCGCATGGGACACGTCTTTACGCAGCGTCCGCATTTTATGCAGGCCGACGCGGCGGGGGTCTCGGCGCTTTTTCCCGAAAAGGCAAGCGCGGCGCTCGTATATTTCCCAATGGGAACATCCGTGTTCGGAACCGCCAGCCCCGTAATTGGGCCGCCAAGGACAATTTTTTTCACGTCATCTTTCAGCCCGCCGCAGTAATCAAACAGCTCACGAACCGGCGTTCCAACCGGCGCGATGACGTTTTTGGGCTGTTTAACCGCCGGGCCAGCTACCGTTACGCATTTGGAAACAAGGGGCGTGCCTTTTTTTATGTATTTGGCGATAACCGCAACAGTCGCGCAATTGATAACAACGCACCCGACATCGGAAAACTCCCCGCCTTCCGGCACAATCCGCCCTGCGACATTGTACGCAAGCACGTTTTGCCCCTGCGGATACCGGGGCGCAAGTGTACGAAGTTCCACGCCATCTGTACCAGCGCAGAACCCCTGCATTATTTTTATGGCTTCCGGCTTGTTGTTTTCTATACAAATGAAAACATGTTTGGGCGCGAGATACTGCTTTAGAAGTTTAACGCCTTCCCACACGTATTCGGCATCGTCCAGCATTGTCCGGGTGTACGAAGTGATGTACGGCTGGCTCTCCAGGCAATTGACCAGAATATAATCAAGCTTGCCTCGGCCGGCAAGGGTAAGCTTGTGCGCTGTCGGATACCCCGCCCCGCCAAGCCCCACGACGCCTGAGTTTTTGACGGCCTCTAGAAATTCCGCCAGATTTGTAACGGTTGGGGGGGCAATGCCTTCCCAAAGCGTCTGGTTGCCGTCCGAAGCGATTGTTACCGTAACGGCTTTTTCCCCGGTAAGGCCGTCAATATGCTCGATGCTTTTAATTGTGCCGGACACGCTGGCATGAACAGGCGACGAAACATCCCCTGCGGCCTCGCCAATTACCTGCCCGACTTTTACCGTATCGCCGACATTGACGACAGGGTTCGCCGGAATGCCGGAATGCATGGACATAGGCAACCTTACTTCCTGCGGAACCGGCAGCGTTTCCGGCGCGAATCCTATTGTGCTGTTCAGGCGTGGTATTGACACACCGCCAAACTTTCTCATTGGTTATAAACCCCCTATTATGCCCGCTGTGTAAGTTGATGAGTGATATTATCAGAAATATGGCAGGCTGTCAAGCCGCGCGCGGCGGTATGTCAACGGCTGGCATCCATCTTGTTGGCGCGAAAGGTTCGTGGTTAAACCCTTTAAATGTGATTTTCGTACCCTTTCGCCGGCCATTTTCCTTGAAAATTCCCCGGGGGTGAACTATCCTTGATGTAACATCGATGTAAAAACAGCGTAGGAGAAGAGCACCATGAGAAACTACATCAAAAAAACTGCGTTACTATTCGTTCTAGCCGCCCCCCTGATTTTTGCCTTACACTTCACGGGCTGCGATAGCTTTTTTACCAGCAGCTTCGCAAGCGCCCGGGATTACGACGCCCGGCATATCAACGTAACCGTAAACAATCTGGATAGATGGCTTGACCGCACTGTGGGGAACCTTGAACTTGCAAGGCAAGTCAACGTGGCTATCATCAACAGGTTAAGCGACTCGTCCCTAAGCCCGCAAGACAGGGCGAAGTTCCAGAGGGCCGGGGTGCAGATTGCGGTAGAGTCCTCGAACCTTGGGGTAATACTTCTGAGCAATGCCCTTGGAGCCATAACAGACATGGCGGACGGCTTGTCAGGCGATCAGCTAGAGGAAAGGTTGAGGGAAATCCTTGGTGGCATACAGGGTGAATTCAACGCGTCGGGCGGAAGCGATGCCGCTAAAAGCATTTCCGCGATTGTTTCTGGCGATATTGTCAACGATAACGGCGTACCTACATTCCCTCCGGGCTCTTTCGCGCACGACACAAGCCCCTCCGAGGCGGCAAAGGCCATTATTGTGCTGGCGCTGGCGGAAATGGGAGCCGGCGGCATAGACGCGGAGAGCTTCAACGACTTTGACGAGCTGGCGGCTATTGGCCTTTCGTTAAATGAAAGTGGCGACAGAATTGCCGTTGATGCCGGGGCAAGCGACACAGCCCATGTTCTGGCGGCTTACATTAACCTTATTGCCAGTGACACCTCCGGAAATTTCGAAGACAATTTTCTTACCAATGCCATAAGGGACGCTTTTTTCGGCACAACATAACGCCGGATTACCATCACTAACAAGGAAAACCTCATGAAAAAGAAAACCTCGTTTACTATATTTTGCATGGCGCTATTTACAGCGCTTACAGCCGCCCCGGTGTCCGCCGAAAGGATACCCATGCCGTCCATTACCGTGCCAACCGCGGCCTCTAGCGGTTTTGGAGGGCCCCATGTGGCCTTCACGGACAACGTATTTTCCCTGCTGGTAAACCCCGCGGCAATGATGCATGTTCAACAGCGGAGCTTTTTTGCCCTGTCGGCATCGCTTTTAAACCCGCAGACCACCTTTAGTATCGCCAGCGGCGTCAGGGATGCGCTCCGTGACGCCAGTTCCGCCAGCATTCTGGATGTGGTAGATGTCCTAAGCGAGCAAAACGGAAGAATCGCCCTAGGTCTTGAACTCCGCGAGATTCCCCTTTCCATCGCGTGGGTGGCTAACGGTTTTGGCTTTGGCCTGTGGAACCGCAGCTTTGTACAGGTCGAAGTTATCGGGGACTACCACAGAGCTACTGTTTACAGCGACATCATGCTTCCGGTGGGGTTCGCCTTTAGCGTCCTTGACTGGGGCTGGGGCCAGCACACGCTAGACGCGGGGTTTACCGTAAAACCGTTTGCCCGGTTCATGGTTCGGGAAAGGGGGTTTATCACAGACATGCTGGACAATAGCGATATGGAATTCGTTGCCCCGGTCATTTTGGGCGGCGGCCTTGACGCGGGCCTTTTGTACCGCTGGGCCGGGGGGCTGCAGGCGGGGCTTACGTTTACCGACATTTTTTCCCGCGCGACGGTGGCGGCGAACCTTGCTGATACGGACGATTCCAGCCGCTACTATGTTCCCTTTGCGGTAAATGCCGGAGTTTCCTACTGTTTTGAAATGTTTGGGTTTGCCAGAATTACCCTTGCGGCCAACTGGAGGGACATTGGCAATGTCTTTAACCAGAACGATTACCTTAACAACCGGAACTATCTTCTGGATTTTGGGGCCGGAATGCAGCTTTCCCTGTTTGATATGCTGTTTTTCCGCATGGGCATGAACGAGATGCTCCCCGCTGTCGGCTTTGGCTTTACTTTTGGCGCGTTGAACATTGACTTGGCCTACTACGGCAGGGAACTTGGCTACGAGCCCGGACAGCTTTCGGCAGCGGCGGTAGACCTAAGCATCACTATCCGGCCCGGCGCACGGAAAAGGAGCTGGGCTTGGACGGAGGGTTCTATCTTTGTTGGCCCCTGACGGTTGCCCCCGCCGCGCGTGAGCATTTCCGCCAAAAGCCCCGGCAGGGGAGGATATACGGTTTAAGAAGCCGCCTAGGGAACCCGCTCCGGAGCCACGGTCTCCTACGCTAAAGAGCCTAGGCAAATGGCTTCTTAAACCGTATATCCTCCCCTGCCGGGCATTGTACTGATGCTCACGCGCGGCGGGGGCATTGCTGGTGGGAAGAAAGCGGGGCCGCCCGCAATAACGGACAGCCCCCATCCGGCTAAGCCCCCTGAGGGTGAGGATATGGGCTTTCAAAGCCAATGGCCCAGGCTCTTTAGCGTAGGAGACCGAGGCTCCGTAGCGGGTTCTCTGGGCGGCTTTGAA
>Ga0123355_10002463_pt1 | contig 26188 bp, 29 predicted proteins | sample TergutEmb28metaG_3_FD_89872 | JGI IMG/M metagenome (GOLD analysis project Ga0123355, IMG submission 89872) | Embiratermes neotenicus P1 segment gut microbial communities from Petit-Saut dam, French Guiana - Emb289 P1 | ecosystem: Host-associated > Arthropoda: Insects > Digestive system > Gut ...
TTTAGCAGCAGTCCGAAAACACTATGCGGTTGGCGAACCGTTCAATGCGCCAATGGGCGCCGCCAGCACCATCCGCCTTATAGGCGGATAGCAAACCACCCGCTAAGCGGGTGGTGGGGATTTCAATTTATCAAGGTAAAATGAAATAGGTGGAAGGCTTAGTAGCTCTCTTTTGGTTGCGATTTTCTCGGCTGTTGTTTTTGGCATTTGTCATGTTCCTTTCAAATTTGGGGTTGGATTGGGTAGGAACATAAAAAACAACCGCTGATTTGACGGTTGCTTTTTGATGGAGTTATTCATAATTTCATGTTACACTATTTAGGATTGAGATTTTTTGTTGTTAGACGATATGGGGTATTAGCGTGTATATACTGCTTCTGATTTTGGTGATACTTAGGTTTGTCGTATATCCTTTGATTGGGATAGTACGGCAAAGAAAAAAATCTTTTGATTTTATTACTCTCACGGAAAGAGAAAAAAGTAAACTTTTTAATAGGGGCATGTCATCTATCTGGAGTGCCACATTGGTGCTAATAATTTTATCCATGCTCTCTAATATCAGTTTATATAACATCGGCTTTCGAGGAATAAACCTAAACGTAAGTATTTGGTTTATGGTTATTGTACTAACTCTGTGCGGACTGCTTTCAATTGGTCTAATTTGTAAAACCATTGTTGACTTGGTGCATTTGAAACGCAATAAAGAACAAAAAGCAGAGAATAGAAGCACGGTTATTTTAAGTTTATTACCACGAAGTAAAAAAGAAAGAATCCATTACTTTTTTATATCGTTGACCGCTGGAATTTGTGAAGAAATCATTTTTCGCGGATTGCTGTTTTTTCTCCTGCAAGCGACATTTCCGAATATGGCGATACCATTGGTGATAGCTATTACATCTGTTGTATTCGGAATGGGACACATTTATCAAGGTTTTTTGGGTGGCGCAGTAAGAGCCACAATAACTGGAATTATATTTGGAAGTTTGTTTTGGGTCACAGGTAGTTTGTTCCCAGTAATGTTTCTGCATTTCATCTTTGATATTTCTGATGTGTTTTCACTTTCGGGGCGTACTGAATAAGCATTATCAGATAGTTAAACCGCCCAATTACCTTTGACTTTCGGGCGGTTTCGCTTTATCTCTAACTAACTTCCGCATTTTTAGCAAGTTCATGTTTGACAATCCGCAATAACTTGTCTTGCAGGGTGTCATTGCTTGCCTTGCTAAAATGGATTTGGATTTTGTACATTGTGTTTCCTTCCTTCTTTTAGCAATCGGTTCAAAGTTTCGATTGTTTTTTATGTCTTACCTTCGTCATACATAGTATTGTAATGCCGCTGGATGTCTAGCGAACGAATTTCATGCAACTTATGATGGTAAAGTGGTGTTCCCCTAACTTGGTTGCGGTATATCCACTCGTAACAATCAAAAGTTGATGGCTTTATATTTACAGATATTCTCAACAACTCAAAAATCCAAATATGCATCTATCTACCCATTGTGACATCTTTGTAATTCTATCATTGGTATTTAGATGTTACTTTTCGAGAGGATGCTAATCAGACCCTTGAAAAGCAAGCAGCTTTTAACTTGAACATACTCAAGAAACTCACATTAAACATACTGATGTTACGAACAATATTCCTCGCAGGCACATTACGAGGAGAAAACCACAACATCATCCGCTGTGTGATTTTGCACCTGTTGCACAACTGTGGTACTATTGTGTAGGCATAAAACGCAAATAACACATAAGGAGAGATAGTATGATTCAAGCACCAAAAGGAACAAGAGACGTATTCGGCGACGAGATGCGCATTTGGCACATGGTAGAAGCGGCTGTGCGCGAGGTAACGCACTGTTACAATTTTGCGGAAATTCGCACGCCAATAATCGAGTCTACAGACCTGTTTTTGCGCGGGGTAGGGGACACCACGGACATTGTGCAAAAGGAAATGTATACATTTAACGATAAGGGGGGGCGCAGCCTTTCCCTAAGGCCGGAGCTTACCGCTGGTGTTGCCCGTGCGTATATAGAGCGGGGCTTGCACAACCAGCCACAGCCAACCAAGCTATGGTACATTGGCCCCAATTTCCGCTACGAGAACCCTCAGGCGGGGCGGTATCGCCAGCATTATCAGTTTGGGGTAGAGACATTCGGCTCGCCTAGCTATACAGTGGAATCTGAAATAATTTCGCTAGGGCTTACACTGTTAAAAAAATTAGGTGTGGAAGATGTAACTATTCACATAAACAGCATAGGTTGCCCAGATTGTCGAAGGGAATATCACAAAAAATTGCATGAATATATAGCGGAGCGCATGGAGAAATTATGCGGACTATGTAAACAGCGCGCCGAGAAAAACCCCTTGCGCATTTTGGATTGCAAGAACCCAAACTGCAAGCAGGAATTAGAAAACGCGCCGGTGGTTCTGGACTCGTTAGACGAAGAATGCACCTCTCATTTCGAGGGGTTGAAAAACCTGCTTGCACTCAATAATGTACCATTTATAGTAGACCCAAAAGTAGTGCGCGGTTTGGACTATTATACCCGCACAGTTTTTGAGTTTATTAACGCAGATGGTTTAACCATTTTGGGTGGTGGCCGTTATGACGGGCTAATATCACAAATTGGCGGTTCGGCAACACCGGCGGTGGGCTTTGGCATGGGAATAGAACGGCTTGTGCAACTCTTGCAAAAGCAACAGGAAGAAGTGACAGTTCTAGCACCAGATATCTACATTGGCCATGCCGATGAAGCGGGTTATGTAAAAAGCCAGCAACTTGCATTTGAGTTGCGTGTGCAAGGCCTGTGCATAGAAACCGACCTGCTAAAGCGCAGCGTAAAGGCGCAAATGAAATATGCCGATAAGTTAGGTGTCCGCCACACGGTAATTTTGGGCGGCAACGAAATAGAAAACGGCGAGACCCGAGTTAAGGTAATGGCCACCGGCGCGCAAGAGACAGTGCAATTGGATGAACTAGGAGCATTTTTGATGTTAAAATAAACCAAGCGGAGGTATTACATGATTTATTTTGTATCACCAACAGGCGACAATAATTCGCCAGGCACAATGGAAGCACCGTGGAAAACCCTGGAGGCTTCTGTAAACAAGCTCTCTCCTGGCGACATCTTGTATGTTCGCGGTGGCGAGTATACCTTGGCCGAAGCCGTGCAAATGAACAAAAGCGGTACAGCCAGCAAGCCAATAATCATATCGGCATATGAAAACGAAGTGCCGATTTTTGACGCCCGCAATATCAACTTTCACAAAGAGCAGGACAAGTACAAGTTTGGCGTCAATTCAGGCGCGATTTTCTTCTACTTAGTAGAGTATGTGCAGTTTGTTGGCATTCATCTGCACAATTCTACTGGCCACGGTATTGCGGTGCGGGATAGCAATAATATAATTGTGGACAGGTGTCACACCCACAATACATTCGCTTGCGGTATTTCAATTTGGGATACCCACTGCACGGGCACAATTTGCCATAATAACAAAATAATCGGCAACACAGTTACAAAGGCCACCACATGGGATATGTTGCCCGAAGGCAAGCCACGCGGCAACGAGCCGCCTCACGAGGCAATAAGCGTAGCTGGCGGCTGCTATTTTGAAGTGGCGTACAATACAGTGTACGACTGCGACAAAGAAGGCATAGACGTAAAGGAAGTATCCCACCATGGTATAGTGCACCATAACCACGTGTACAATTGCGACCGCCAGGGGCTATATGCAGATGCATGGTTTGGCCCGCTAACCCATGTAGATTTTTGCCATAACAACGTACACGACTGTAAAGGCGCGGGCATTGTTGTGGCTGTGGAAGAGGGCTACTTCTTGTCCGATATAAATATCTATAACAATAATGTATGCGATAACTGGGGCAGCGGAATTTTGTATGGCACATTTGGCCACGACAAACCGCGCCACAGGATAAATGTATACAATAATATTGTGAAGCGTAACGGCTATGGCGGCGGTTCGAAAGAAAGCCCCAGCGGCTATTTTTGGATAACTGGCGGGCTTTGCCTGTTGTCTGCCGAAATGTACAACTGCGAAATTTTCAATAATGTTTTTGAAGATAACCGCGGCTTTGATATTGGATACAGCAGCAGGTTTTTTGTGGAAGGCGAAACGGATATAGACGCCATTTTTAGTAAGCGGCGGATTAAGATACATGACAATTTAGTTTTGACGAAGGGTAGGGCAGATACCTATCCTATACCTTCGCAATATGAAAGCTGCGAGTTGGTTGGATATAAGTGAAATAAGTAAAATTTGCGGCAAAAAATTTCAACTGGTTGGATTTGGTTACCAGTTGAAATTTTTTTTACAATTTTGCAATGCATTTTTGCTATGCATCCTTGTTCACAAAACATTCACAATTTGTTTACCCATCACATTTCCACATCTGCTATAATCAAATCTAATAAATATACAAAGGAGCGTGAAACCCTCAATGATTGAAGTAACCAACCTAACAAAGCGATACGGCCAGCACAAAGCCATCGACAGCATAAATTTCTCCATAAACCAGGGCGAAATTATTGGCTTTTTGGGCCCGAACGGTGCCGGTAAAACCACAACTATGAATATTATGACAGGTTTTATAGCGGCCACCAGCGGCGATGTAACAATCGACGGCATAGACGTGGTGGCAGACCCAGAGCGTGCAAAGGCAAATATTGGCTATCTTCCAGACACACCGCCCGTATACCTGGATATGCGAGTGGAAGAATATCTAAACTTTGTGGCCAACATAAAAGGCGTAAAACGCAGCCAGCGTAAGGACATGGTGCAATATGTAATGCGCCAAGTGCATATAGACGACATACCGCGCCGCCTAATAAAAAACCTATCCCGCGGTTACCGCCAGCGCGTGGGGTTAGCACAGGCCATGGTGGGCAACCCCAAAGTAATTATAATGGACGAGCCAACAATAGGCCTAGACCCTAAGCAGATAATCGAAATGCGCGAGGTAGTAAAAAACCTGGGCAAAAAACATACGGTCATCCTGTCTTCACACATAATGCAAGAAGTTTCTGCCGTGTGTGACCGCATGATGATAATTAACCGAGGCAAGATAGTTGCCAGTGGCACACCAGCAAGCCTTTCCGAGAGCATAACCAAGGGTGCAAGTCGCCTACAAGTTAGGGTAAAGGGCGACCGCCAACATATACTGGACGCTTTGCAAGAATACCCGGTGATAAAACTACATTCGTCGGAAACAGGTGCAGAAACAGGCACGATAGACCTGTTAGTAACAGGCGACGACGGGGCAGATATTCGCGAGCCAATTTTCCGCTGTATGGCCAAAAATAACTTGCCAATTCTAATAATGAAATCTACCGAACTTTCGCTGGAAGAAATATTCCTATCCTTAACCAATAGCGATAGAATGGGCATAAACGCAACGCCGGATTTTCATATGCAGGATGAAGAGCCCCAGTTAAATGAAGAGGAGGCGACAGAAAATGATAGCGATATATAAAAAAGAACTACGCGCATATTTCACTCATATGATGGGCTATATTTTCCTGGCCTTTATGCTTTTGGTTATTGGCATAGGCTTTGCCCTAAGCAATGTGTGGAGTTTAAGTGCCAATTTCCACCTAGCGTTGCAAAGTGCAACAATGTTTTTCTTCATTATAATACCTGTGCTAACCATGCGCCTTTTTTCGGAAGAAGCGCGGCAAAAAACCGACCAGCTAATTTTCACAAGCCCTCTATCTATTCCAAGCATAGTGCTGGGCAAATTTTTTGCGGCATTTACACTGTTTACCTTTGCGTTGGTTATTACGCTGGTTCTTCCCATTATGCTAAGCCGCTTTGCAGAGGAGTTGCCGTTGGAGCAAATAGCTGGTTCATATATTGGCTTCGCGCTAATTGGTGCGGCCTGTATTGCGGTTGGTGTGTTTATTTCTGTGCTAACCGACAACCAGATAATTGCGGCGGTTATTACCATTGGCGCAATTTTTCTAATGTTTATTATGACAACACTGGCCAGTATTATGCCAACTTCACCTTGGGCATCTCTTGTGTTTGTAGCATTGGTTATAGTTGCTGCGGTGGGAGTTTGGTATAACGCGACCCGTAACATTGCGGCCACGGTTATTGCTGCTGCTGTGGCATTGGCCGTTGCCGGCGGCCTGTGGTTTTTTAACAACTTGATTTTTGACGGAATACTGGTGCGTGTGTTGTTATGGTTCTCTATCTTCGGACGTTTTAACAACTTTGCCCGCGGAATATTAAACATTAACGACGTTGTATATTACATCTCATTCGCGGCACTGTTTGTATACCTTACAGTAAATGTAATAGAAAAAAGGAGGTGGCGTTAATGGACTCTTTGAAGCAGAAACGTTTCCGCTACGGTACTTTTTCCACCGCAATGATGCTTTTTGCCATCATACTTTTTGTGCTGGTAAATTTAATTGCCGACGAGTTTAACCGTAGTTTTGACCTAACCCCCGACCGTATCTTTTCCCTTTCCTGGCGTAGTCACGAGTTTTTGGAAACACTGGAGCACGATGTAACAATTACTCATGTACTGCAACTAGGCCAAGGCACCCCATGGTCTCACTACGTAAGTGCGCTACTGGTAGATTACGACGCATACGACCGTATAACCGTCCAATATCGGGACCCGATTATTAACCCGGCCCTAATCCACAGCTTTGCAGAGCAAGCAGGGGTGGAAGATGGCATACACGACGGCAGCGTTATTGTGCAAAGTGGCGACCGTATCCGTGTTGTAGAGTTGGCCGATATGATAATTGTTAACCGTGATATGTTTAACCGCCCAACAAGTATCCGCAGTTTCTCATTCGAAGCGGCCATTACCCGTGCAATTCACCAAGTAACATTGGGCGACCCTACCGTTATTTATTATGTAACAGGCAGCGGCGAGATCCCGCTGTTCCCGCAGCTTGTAAACTTTTTAGAAAATGAGAACTTCCTTGTACGGGAAGTAAACCTTGTAAGTGAAGCCGTGCCCGAAACGGCCGATATTCTTCTTGTGCCTATGCCGTCGCTAGACTGGACAGAGGTTAAGGCCGAGCGGGTACTGGACTTTTTGCTTGACGATGGCCGCGCGTTTTTTGCCATAAATATGATTTTCGAAGAGTTGCCTACTTTTAACTCTGTACTTGCGGCATACGGCGTCGCGCCTATGAACCATATGATTTTGGAAGGAGACTCTCGCCATATATTTAATAATATGGCCGAGGCGATACTGCCTGTTCTTACCGACCATGAAATTAACGACAACCTGCGTGGCCGTAATCTAACCAACTTTATGCAAGGTGCAATCGGTATCGAAACATTGGAAAACCGCCGTTCCCAAAACCATGTAGTGCCTATATGGCAAACATCCCGCGATGCATATGCCCGTGTAGATATAGAAGAGCTAACCGTTGCGCGCATACCAAGCGACATTGGCGGCCCATTCGACCTGGCCGTGGCCATTACAGACACCCGCTTTGTAGAGCGCAACCACGAAACTCAAATTGTAGTAGCGGGCAACCTGGCTGTATTGGTGGATGTATCTGCATTTACGGGCATTGGCAACTACCAATTTGTGCTGGACTCTATGCAGTGGCTAATGGGCCAACCACCGAGTATCTTTATACCTGGCCGCTTACCGCCAGACGGCGCGCCACTTATGATAACTAGGTTTAATGCTAATGCGATGGTCGGTATTGCCCTTGGTGCAATGCCTGTGCTATGTATTGTTGCCGGTATTATCGTGTGGTTACGTAGGAGGCATAACTAAGATGAAGAAAATAGTAACACTGGTTCTGGTGTGCCTAATTACTGCTGGGCTAGCAGTTGTGCTACTAATAGGCGGTGGTGAAGATGAAATTTACGAGCCGGAGGTAACAACCGTAGCCCTAGTATCCCGTACCGACCGGGAAATAACTCGGGTGGCCTTTACTTCCGACACCCAAGACTTTGCTCTTGTGCCCGATGTAAACCAGTGGGGTATGATATCCTGGCATTACGAGGCAGATACCAGCTTCGTTTTCCAGCAGTTTATGGCTGGTATGTTTGTGCGCCCTGCATGGCAGCTAAACGCCGCAGATACAGCCCACGAGACAACAGATGGCCTTAACCTTGCAGAGTTTGGCCTTGCACCCCCCGCCATGACAATGGCTGTAGAATATGACGACGGCACTTCCATTAGTGTATATATTGGTGCGCAAACGGCCGATACGCGTTTCCACTTTGTGCAAACATCGGACAGCGACGCCATTTACCTTGTACCCGTGCAAGAGATGATTGCGCAAATGGAAGGCGTTGGCACTATACTAGACCGCACGCTACAGGCATTCACCTTTGAAGCAGAGCGCGTACTAATTGCCGAGCGCGGCCAAGACGCAATCGAACTTTCCATGGGCGAGGCAGCAGATGTAGATGATATGATTGCCGCCGTAATGCCAATAACACCCCATGGCACGGTGCTTAGGCTGGTGCAGCCAATGGATATAAGCATAGACCACACCCGCCTTACTGTAAATGTGCTAGAGCCTTTGGAGGCGTTTAGGCTGGGCGAATTGGTTACCCTAGCCCCAACGGATTTGACCCCATACGGCCTGCACGACCCAAGTCTGGTTTTTGCATACCAGGACGATAACGGCGAGACCACATTGCTGTTTGGCGATACATTTGAAGAAGAAATAAACGGCCAGCTAGTAACCTTTGTTTATGTAAAATTTGCCGACAGGCCCCATGTGTTTTCGGCAGAACTTGCACCCCTGGCCCATTTGTACGGGCTGAATATTTTCCTTTTTATAGAACGTTTTATCGCGCTAATTAGTATATTGGAAGTAGACGCCATAAACATCACATCTACCGACCCTGGCCGCAACTTTGATATGCAAATTAACCACGAGCCGAACCATTTTATTTTCCCAACAATAAATGGCCAGGAAGTGGATGACAGCGCGTTCCGCGTGGCGTACAGGCTGCTAATTGCACTTTCTATGGAAGGGGAAATTGAGCCTTTTACACCAACGGGCACACCAGATTTGACCATTACACATTATATGGTGGATGGCACAACGCGAGAGTTGAGATTTTTTGCTGTAGACACAGCGTTGTACGCGGTTAGTGTAGATGGTGCAGATGCTTGGTTTGTTACCCATAACCGGGATTTGAATGTGTTTTTTAATCATGTTAATGGGATGATGGAGTAGGGGAATAGGAGGTAATGCAGTGCAGCAAGCATTTGAATTTCAAGCCACGACACAAGATGGGTTTATTCGTATTCCCGATATTTACGCAAAAATAATGCCGCGAAAAATTAAAGTGATTGTGTTGGCGGATAAAGCCGAAAAAGAGGAAAAAGCACCGTTCCCTTATTTTGCCGTTGACACGGCGGGATACGTTTTCGACAGGGAGGAAGCCAATGCGCGATAGAGTATTCCTCGACACAAACGTATTCGTATTATGATAGCCTTATTCTTGCCGCCGCAGTTTTAAGCGATTGCGATTACATTTTAAGCGAGGATTTGCATGACGGACAAATTATTGAAAATAAAGTCGAAATCGTAAATATATTTAATCGGAGTGCATAAAAAGATAAGCCAAAATCTTGTTTGAATCAACCTTCATATAATGAATCATACTATTTTAGCCAGTACATTGCGAATGACACATTTTGATATGTGCATTTCGCGGTGTGTTGGCTTTTTTATGCATTTCAACTGCGCCAATGTGTGTATATTTGTGCATAGTACCCCTGGGCTTTATATTTACACCACCCCCAATCTACTATATAATCTATAAAAAAAGTAATGCAGAAAGGGGTACACTATGCCAAGTTTATCAATGGCGGTAATAATACGGTACATCAGAGTCCGAAAAGCGTTGCAGCAGTATATGTTGCTAACAGAAAAACAAGCAGAAAACACCATTTCCAGGTTTGAAACGGGGGTACAGACTCCGTCGTACGGTACATTTAACGAAATAATGGACATAATGGATGTACCAACCGATGCATTTTTCCAACCGTTTATGGATGGTGTGGGGCTGGAGATGTATTTACTGCGCGACCATATCTTCCACTGCTTGGAATGGGCGGAAGAAGACCAATCTATGCTGGAAACAGCAAAGACCCTGCTTGGCCAAATGCAAACAATGGGTGACTTTACCGATGGCATAAACCTGCAAGTTGTACTTAGCATACAGGCTTGCATAGACATACTAGAGGGTGCGAACAGCAATGATATAATCGCAATGGCAAAAAAGGGCATAGCCCTTTCCTATCCGGAGTACGACTACAATGCACCGGGCAACCATGTGCTACTATTTGAAGAGGCCGAGTTAATATATACAATAGCCCGTGCCACAGCCAAAATTGATCCGACCGCCGCAATAGAGCAGTTGGAGAAAATATTAGCAGGCTTGGACCTGCTGCCTGCCGATGATAGGGACAAAGAGCGATACCAGTCTAGGGTGCTATTGAGTTTGGCGCAGCTGCTGGTACAGACAGGCCAATATCCCAAAGCACTAGAAATTTGCGATAAAGGTATACCAATGTCCATACAGCGGAACAAATCAAAGCATGTGCCAGATTTTGCATACCAAAAAGCCATTGCGCTGGTAGCAGATGGGAGAAAAGAGGAAGCCATGCCTCTGCTAAAACCAATGTACTGCGCTTTTATTGGCATGCGAAAGCGCAAAAAAGCCGACCTTGTACTACAGCTTGCGGAAAAAATAGGAATAACCCTGGAAATACAAGGTGCGGAACACCTGCCTACCAGCTTGCCGAAAATGGAGTATAGCTATGGAAAGCCGATTCCTGCCAACAGCATTGGTGACTTGCTGAGAAAACTGTGTGCTGCTGACAAAATAAATCTAAAGGAACTTAGCAGAGGTGTTTGCTCTATATCAGCACTTAGCCGTATTATGGATGGAAAATTACCTGGCGACGTATATTTTTTAGAAGTTTTCATGCAGCGGCTAGGGCGGGATATAAATAAATATTATTATACGTTTTTAGGAAATAATGAGTTTGCTGGCAAGCAGATGCGCGACAGAATTAGAATGCTAATGGTAATGGGACAGCATGACGAGGCCATACAGCTAATGGAAGAGTTGAAAGCCCACAAAGACTACAAAAAAGGGATTAACCTGCAATATATTGCATACCAAGAGGCGCATATACACGCAGTACGCATTGGGCGTGACGCAAAGCATTTAGAAATGCTTAAAAAGGCATGGGCAATGACCAAAGATGACTTTGATACCATGGGTGGCCGTTATATTGCAACAACAAGGTTAAGCAATTATGAACTGGTTATTGCCAACATGATAGCTAATAATTTGTGTAGGAATGGCGAGCGCCCTAAAGGGATACGTATTTATGAAAGTCTGCTGGCCAACATGGATAACTACTATGTAGATGAATCTGAAAAAATGCGTATGTATTTTGTCGTGTTGTTTAATTATTCAAACGAATTGGAGCACGTAGGCAGGGATAGAGATGCGATTGCTTCTGCCTTGAAGGGCGAGGAGTTGTGTTTAAAGCACGGGAACTTGACTGCACTTGGAGGATTTATGTCTAATAGAGCTTGCGCAATGTATAATCTTGACGAAAAAGAAAAAAGTCTTCCTTTTTTTATTGTCGATTACTATATCTCCGTTCTGCTAGGGAAAAAAGATGACCAAGTAACGATAAAAAAATATATAAAGGAAAACTTTAATATTGATATTGATTGAGTTTGTTAATACTCATCATCATCTTCGATGGGTTTTAATCCAAACGGCACAAACTCCACAAGCATCAAACAAGCCAGTTGAAAATACCAAAATAAGTTCATAAAGTCACCTCCGTTCCGATTGGTTTTGTAAGTTCTTGGTGTTGGAAGCTATTATATAACCAATCTACAAAAAACGACATGGCGAATCACGCAAATAATGTTTGCGTGATTCGCCATTTTTTTTGTTGCATCGATAGTGTATTATGTATTCAACAGGCAAGCGGTGCACAGTTGGCCTGGAGTACCATCGGCCGATGGTGTACGAAATGTACCTAAATAATGAGGAAGGGAGTGACAATATTATGAAAATGACACCTGTAATTGATTTTGAGTGGGAAGTTGTTAAAGAAGATGAGACGGCGATAGGAATCAGTCCTCTTGTAAATAAAGATCCACGAATGCCTTGCTGTTGGCTTGATCAGTTCATGTAAATATTTCCAGGTAGCTACTAGCTTTGCAGCTAGTAGCTACTTGTGTATAGAAAATATAAGGAGATTTAGACTATGAAATTGATAAAACATATGATATTTGTAGACCTGGATAGCGAAAATAAATTGCTTATTAACTCCCTGAATGGAAAAATGAACGAAATTAGCAATCAAGCGCATTCAACACTAGAAAAGTGGCAAGCCGAAGATAGGATTACACCAACAAGTGATGAAGAAGCTGATTTTTTTGATAATTTGCAAGCTAGCGGTTATCTTGTCAATAGTGAAGAGGAAGAAATTGCACAAAAAAATAAAATATTAGATGAACTGAGAGAACAGTATCACTTGGATAGAGCTAGGAGTGTAAATCTTACTTTTATACTAACGTATGACTGCAACTTTAGATGCCCTTACTGCTTTGAAGAAGATGCCTGCGCAAACAAAGATGTTATGACGCCGGATTTAATAGACGCCGCATTTAAACTTACTGATAATAGTTTGCGATATATTGGATTTTTTGGTGGCGAGCCTTTGCTACCCAAGACAAGAAAAGCGATAGAATATATCATCAAAAAAGCACCTAATGCGATGTATGATATGTTCACTAATGGCTACTATCTTGAGGAGTTCTTTGATGTGTTTCACAAAATAAGACATAACTCTTTACGCATAGTCGTGACAATTGATGGTGAAGAGGAGACTCATAATGCAAGAAGATTTTTGGATGATGGTAAGCCAACGTACAAAAAAATCGTTGCTGGAATCAAAAAATATCTAGATAATGGTATCCCAATCAACGTACGAATCAATCTTGATCATACAAATCTTGAGGAGAGTAAAAGAGTGAGGGCGAGTTTGCTTGATATGTGCGAGCATAACAAGTTACTAACATTCGAGCTTGCACCGCTAATGGGTAAGAATAACGCCTACACAAACAAAACCCTTGATGAACTGTATAAAGTGGATGTTTCGTCTTCTCCAGAGGATATCGAGCGCAACAATCGCTCACTTATTGCCCAAAGCCCAATAATAAACTCGTTGATATCTGGCAAAAAAATGAGTCCGCTTTATAACTTCTGCTATGCACATAATAATAAATTGGCCGTTGACCCATATGGCAATATATATTCGTGTCTAATTACTGTTGGTCGTGATAAATTTATTACTGGAAAGTATTATCCCGAGATTGAAATTAAGCAAAACTCAATACACAATCGTAATATTGATAGTATACCAGAGTGTCGTGAATGCATATACTCACTATTATGTGGTGGGGGGTGTCCTGTAGGTTTGTCGCAATCTGATGACGTAATGAAGCCTCAATGCAAGACAACCCGAAATCAAATTCACAACTTATTGCCGATGTACTATAAAACATTAAAAGCAGCGAAATGTAAACAATAATTTGCTGTGATGGAGGCATTCTAGTGACTCGAAAAATATCTTTGGTGGTTACACTTTTAGTGACTTTAGTTTTAACATCCTGCACCATGGTGCAAGTTTCCAATGCGCCAAGTAATATCAATGGCTACCCAATCGCAATATTCGCAGGGGCGGATTATTCAATGATGATAACTGACGATGGGCATTTGTGGGGCTGGGGTTGGTATGTGAATACCCCTGGCTCTGATGGTGTATTCCATCTTGACCCAGTGCATATATTAGATGATGTTGTTTATGTTGCTACAATGAATATATCAATGAACACTACATTTGCGCTGCGTAAGGACGGATCTTTATGGGCGTGGGGTTATAATAACATAGGCCAAATTGGAGATGGAAGCACAAGGTACAGGCAAACGCCTGTTCATATCATGGATAATATTGCAGCAATTGCCACTGGCGAAATGCACATTCTCGCCCTTTCGGATACTGGTGTTCTATATGCATGGGGAGGTAACACTCATGGTCAACTAGGAAATGGTGCGACTACAGCATCACAAATCCCACTGCAAATACTTGAAAATATTACAAAAATAGCTGCTGGACATAGTCATTCGTTAGCCGTAACAGATACTGGCGATTTGCTTGCATGGGGATCTAACCGACATCATCAGCTAGGTAATGAAATCGCAGAAAACGCTTTATTACCTACACAAATAAAAAGTCATGTTGTAACTGTTGCTGCGGGTGATGGACATTCGTTAGCTGTAGCAAGTGACAATAGTCTGTGGGCTTGGGGTAGCAACAATAGTGGACAGTTGGGTGTTGGAAACAATGCAAGTGTTTATACGCAAGTGCAGGTAATGGGGGATGTGGCTGATGCTTTTGCCGATGTTAATAGCTCTATGGCGATGTCAACGGATGGAGTGCTTTTTGCCTGGGGTTGCAATATGTATAGTCAGCATGGTAACAATACGATAACGAATAGCTATTATCCAATAATTGTTATGAATGATATTTCCAATGTATCATTGCGAGAAGGGCGTGCAATGGTTGTCACAAATGAGAATAACATTTATTCATGGGGCAAATATAAGATAGGATATTACTCTCCTTGGGGTATCCATCATGGAAGGCAACCTGTGCCTGTTCGTGTATATAATTCATCTGAATTTACATTAAGGACTATATATTTATATGGCCGTTGGCGTGTTAGATACTCAACAATAGATGAAAATAGCATAACAATGCCATATTTCACTATCTACACATTTTTACCAAATGGTGAAGGTATGATTCAAGAGGCCTACCACCGCCCGAATGAAACAAACCTCATACTAGATACAAGATCATTCGAATGGGAACTGTTGCAAAATAGCGAGTTGATAATAATATACGAAAATTACACATATTTACATGCCCCCGTCAGTATTGCGCTCGTCCAACATTCCCAGGGGCGGTATGATGTAATGACTGTTGAAGGCGGAGATTTTCACAAAATATTTTCCTTGCAAACACCTATTCCGAATAATCGGCTTGCAGAAATAACAATACGATAGTATCAATAACGTTGAAAAGGGCGGTTGGCATTGTACAGCCGCCCTTTCGTATAAGGAGACTTAAATGAAAATCCTAACCCTATGCAAAAAATATCTACTCACCCACAAATACATACTAGCTGTGTATATATGCATAACCCTTTTATCCACCGCCCTGGGCATACTCCTACCCTTCATAATTGGCAACTTCCTGGACATTTTCGTAGAAGGCGCAACCACAAACGACATCTACCGCTTCGCCATAATCTTCGGCGGCATTAGCATACTAAAAATATTAAAAGGCTACGCGGCAACCATCATCAACATAAAAATGCAATACAACATGAGCTACGCCTACAAGCGAGATACAATCAATCACATACAAAGCCTGTCACTTTCCTATATAAACAAACAAGACAGCGCGTATCTTAACCAGCGCATAGGTACGGATATATCAAGTCTTATCTCTTTTTGCGTGTCAATATTACAAAGCATGATATCCAACATAGTAATAATAATCGCCCCATTCGTTATCCTGCTAACAATGAATAGGTTCGTTGCCATGCTACTGCTACTATTCTTCGTAGTATACGCCGCACTGTACTTCATCTTCAAAAAATCCCTATACAACGCTGGCTACTCCCTAATGGAAGCACAAAACAAATTCTTCTCCCGCCTGCTGGAAAGGCTGCGCTATGTAAAGCTGATAAAAATAAACTCCATCAACCCACAAATGAACCAACGGACAGACGAAAGTTTTACTACCACAAAAAATGCCGCCATCCATAACCAAAAGGTAAGCTACCTATACTCTGGCCTGGACGGTTTTGTATCCACCATTGCGCAAATAGTCCTATTTGTAGTAGGTGGCCTGCAAATACTTGCTGGCAATTTTACCATAGGTATGTTTACGATATTTACCAGCTATTTTAATATGATACTGGGCGCGGGGCGTTACTTTTTTGGCCTTGGGGCGTACTACCAGCAGACACTTGTGGCTCATGATAGAATTTGCGAAATACTAGCCCACAATCCGGAACAATGGGGTAATATGCAGCTCGATGATATAAACAAAATCGAGCTGCGTAACGTAGCATTTTCCTACAATGGCGAAAAAACCGCTCTGCAATACACTGCGGCATTTGAAAAAGGCAATATCTACTGCATTTCTGGTGCTAATGGTGCGGGAAAATCCACCCTTGTTAGCTTGGTAATGGGGCTGTATATAAACGAATACAGTGGTGCGATTATGTACAACGGTACAGATGTAAAAGAAATAGACTTGTTTGCAGCGCGAAAAAATCTTATGTCCTTCTCGGAACAAGAGCCGTTTTTATTTAACGATACCATTGAGTATAATCTAACGTTTGGCATGGGCGAAGTACCAGATATAAGCAAATACGCAAAATTACTAAATATGGAAGATTTTCTGCAAGACCATGGCCTGGATTTTGTAATTAACGAAAAAAACAGCAACCTATCCGGCGGCGAGAAGCAGAAGATTTCCATTCTCAAAACCCTGTGCAAAAACGCGCCTGTGATGATTTTTGACGAGCCGACATCTGCGCTGGATGCAAACACCACGCAGCGGTTTATGGAATACCTGCAACAAATAAAACAAGGCAAGATAATTATTCTCATAAGCCATGATATGGCTGTGAAAGGAAAATGCGACCATGAATATTCACTCTAATGCAGACTACAGACCCTGCATACTATCGCCGGAAATGACGAAGCACATAACCCGGTCAACACTAGGCTTCCATGCCGAGGCAGATTTAATTGACAGCACGTTCCCCCATTCCATGTTCTTGCGCCTGCCGTCAATGTCCCCCAAAATCACAGTAGTGGATTTTGCTAACCAGGCCTTCGATGGCCCGGCTCCTTTTCCATTATATGTAGATGACGAAGGCACACCTGCCACAGATGCATATATTGTGCAGAACGGCCAAATTAAGCAAGCCCTTACAAACAAGCATTTCGCCGCTAAGTTAAAGTTGCCCCTAACTGGTAATGCCCGCATACCACGGCAGGGTGCAAAGCCGGAAACTTATATGCGCAACGTAGCATTTTTACCAGGCAACGACCATTTTGCAGATATGTTGAACATGGTGCAAGATGGCTACTACCTTGTACGCGGCGCAGAACCCGGTGGCGACTTTACCGGCGAGTTTGCCTGCCACATAGTTGAAGGGTATCATGTGCGAAACGGCGCAATATGCGAGCCCTTGCCCCAAGGCCATATTGTATGGGGCTGCGGTATAAAGTATCTTACTGGCATAACTATGGTGGGTAGTGATTTTGAATGGTTTATTGACACATTCCCCGAACGGCCTCTTGCCCCCCAGGCTTTTGGTGCGCCAACTGTACTGGCGCGGGCTATGGTTGAATTGCTTTAATAAAATAAGCCTGTGGTAAGAATGAACTACCACAGGCTTGTTTTATTGTATTACCTTACTCATATAAACAAATCCACTCCGACCACTCTCCGCTTGATAATTGCTCTTGATAGTAAGTTGCGGTTAAATCCAGATATTTTAGAGCATATGATGTATGCAGACTTACTTGTTGCACGTTGGGCAGGGCTTTTACCAGTGTGATGGCTACTTCTGCTGTGATTTTCCCCTTTAAGTAGTCCTCAACTACAAGATTAACCTTGTCATTTGCAATAGAACCACGCACGATATCATGTGTGTGACGCAACATAGTTTCGGGGACACCCTTGCGTCTATTATCCCGCACAAAGTTTAACCATTCCAATGTTGGTTCGTCAAAGATAAGCGAATTAACCTTCTCATCAGAGAATATATTACTGTCCAGTGTGTACTTCATCACAACGGGTTTGCCCGAAAATGCCGCACGACTTTTCGCCCAACGCTGTGCTACATCAAGATTGCTACCCAAATAAAAACCTTGTCCAAAGTCTGTGCGATGGCGGCCTTTGGTTAAGTCAATTTCATGTATGATATGTGTTGTCCCGTGGTATAGTTCCATATTATGCGGCCTGTACGTTTGCTAATTCAGTGGTTAGTAATTCTGCCATGTATTCAAATCCTTGTGTGTGAAATGAATCATAGCCAGCCAACACCTTTTCCACAAAGCCATGCAGTTCTAATAGTCGTGCGGTTTCTGTCACGGTTTTTTGTAATTCGTCAGCGGTATACTGTATCACGTGTACCAACCATACTGCCCTATCTGCCTCTGAATGCATTTTCCAAACCTCCAAACGTGATTATACAATTTTCACACCGAAGGTGCGCAAATTGTTATTATTTGTCATAGTATCATAAAACTCCATAATAGTACATCCTTTTACTTCTAAATTACCATACGACGGTGACAGAAAATGTAGAACTACTGCACTTCCATCACAACAAACGCCACAGCGTCCGTTTCACTATGAGAAATAGAAACATGAACCACCACGCCTTCCATCTCGACATAAGGCTTACCATTCTCGTCATGCAAAATTTCAATTTCGCAAGGCCAAAAGCCGGCAAAGCCAGTGCCCATGGCCTTTACCACCGCTTCTTTTGCGGCAAACAGCCCCGCCATGGTTGCAGGGCTGTTATTTTTTTTGCCTATGTACTCCCGTTCGGTATGAGAAAAAACCCGCAGCATAAAGCGCGGGCTTAAATTTATGAAGCGTTCAATTTTTACAATGTCAACGCCTGTTCCAATAATCATATCCAAGCTCCGCTAGGGCAGCGCATACCTTTGAAATTGGCAGCCCCATTACCGTGTAAAAGTCGCCATTTATACGGTCTACTAGTGCCGCGCCCTTGCCCTGTATGCCGTATGCGCCGGCCTTGTCAAAAGGCTCGCCGCTTGCTATATATGCATATATCATCTCGTCTGACAGCGGGCGAAACGTGACTTCGGCCATGTCGAAAAAGCAATAGTTATCGCCTGCGCCAGCTAGTAAAACAACGCCTGTGTATACCTCGTGGCTTGTGCCTTGTAACTTTTTTAGCATAGCAAAAGCCTCTGCCGCGTCGGCAGGTTTGCCAAGGACTTCGTCGTTTATACACACCAAGGTGTCTGCTGCAATAACAATTGTATTTTCCTTTACGGGTAAACTCTCTAAAACGGTGATGGCTTTGCGCATGGCAACTTCTTCTACTTGCTCTTTGGGGTTGCCGGTAACGGTTTCGTCGGCGTTGCTGACTATAACATCGTGGGGGATACCAACCTGCTGCAACAACTCGGTGCGGCGTGGCGAAGCAGACGCCAATATTATTTTGCTTTTCATGCAACCCTCCAGTTAACATTTTAGTAAATATACCAGAAAGTGCAGGATATTACAAACAGAGCTATTTTCAACTGGTTGGATCTGGTTACCAGTTGAAAATTTTTTTTGTTATACTCGCGTAAATAACGCCCCGCCAATTGATAATTCATCTTCGCTTAGTACAAAAATCTGCCAGGCTTCATCGTTATTTTCGTCGTCAAATAGCAAGTGTATGATGCCGTGCTCTACATACCACCAAAAATCCAGCTCAATATCGCCCCAGTCGCGCCACCCTGTGCCGTCTTCGCGGAAAATATAAATGCCAAAATCCCACAACCATTCTCCTACAACAGAGCTGCCAATACCAGTCATTTGTGACGGATCAAATACGAAGTCATTGGGTAGCGGGTTGCCGTACACATCTACACGCTCTATATTTAATACATATTCACTAGTTCTGCGCCAAAACGGTGCGCCTCCTATGTTTATTAAGAACTCGTCTACAATTTCTAACTCCCATGCCTCTGTGCTACCATCGTCGATATCAAATACCAGCCAACTGTTTACTGTAAACCAGTGAAACGTGGCCTCTACACCATTCCACACACGTAGGCCGCTGCCATCTGCCGAAAAGTAGGACATGTCTGGATACCAGTCCCATGCACCAACTAAAGCCGGCAAAATCTCGCGCTCGGCATCGCCAATAGGCAAAATGCTAAGATTGTGTTCGTGAGCCAAGTCGCGGCTAACTATGGACATGGGCACGGCAAAATTTAGCATTTGCGCATCGCAATTGGGATAACTACGTGCGGCAATGCCAACCGCCTGGCCGCGGTTGTTAATAAGCGCGCCGCCGCTGCTGCCGTAGGACATGGCCGCCGTAAACTGTATCATGCCAAACATAATAGCTTCGTCATTTTCCACATCGGTAAAACGCGAAACCATGCCGCCGGAAAAGCTATTATTATGCCCATTGGGCGAACTGATAAGAAAAACACAATCGCCAACCCGCAAAGTGTCAGGCTCGCCAATTGGCAGATACGCAAAGCTGTCGCCTTCTACTTGCAAAATGGCAAAATCGTTTACAGTATCGTAAAAAAGATACCCACTAATGGGAAACTCCTGCCCCTCGTGGGTACGCACCTTCGCGTATGGCCAGTCTTCCACTACATGGTGGTTAGTAAGGGCAATGCCGCTTTCACACACAAAAAATCCACCACCCCGTGCTTGGAAAGTTACGTTATCGAAGGATGTGTAAATTGAAAACACCGCATCTGCACTTTTTTCAAAAATATCTGCCGCGGATAATGGCGTGGGTTCCTGGGCTTGTCCACCGCGCCCGCAGGCAGCAAAGGCAAAAACTAGTGCCAACAAGCCCACAATTTTCATCATTTTAGTCATACAAAATTCCTTTCTTGACCCTGGTACAGGATATGTGTTACAATCTTTTGGTTGCTATAGTATAGCACACATTACCTTGCGCGTTGCAAAAGAGACAGCGCGCCATAGACCAGGAGGTGCAACACAAATGGAACAAAACATTTACGAGCTTGGTATTATCATTCGTGCAGACATGGATGACGAAGCCTATCAGGCAGAAATGGATCGCGTGCGCACATTGCTAGACCGTTTTGGTGCTACCATTGAAAAGGAAGACAAATGGGGCCGCCGCAAACTTGCGTATCCAATTGCGAAGCAGACAGAGGGTATGTACACATTTATCACCTTCCGTGCGCCAAGCACAACACCTTATGAGGTGGAAAGCCGCCTACGCTTGATGGAAAATGTCCTTAGATTTTTGACCATCAACCTAAACGAGGCAGAGGACAGAAAGGCAAAAGCCAAAGCAAAAGCTCCGGCCGCGCCAGAAAGACCAGCCCCGGTGGTGGAAGCCCCTGCAGTAGAAGAACCAGCAGTAGCAGAAGAAGCCCCGGTAGTGGAAGAGCCGGCCCAGGCCGAAGAAGCCCCTGCGGCAGAAGAGCCAGTATCGGCTGAAGAGGCCGAAGTAGAAGCCGAATAAGGAGGCGTATGTATGAACAAGGTCATTTTACTTGGTAGACTTACCAAAGACCCGGAAATACGTTACTCCCAAAGTGCCGAGCCTGTTTGCGTGTCTCGTTTCACCGTTGCGGTGGACAGACGCTTTAAGCGCGAAGGCGAACCAGACGCAGATTTTATCAACTGTGTGGCTTTCCGCCGCACGGCAGAATTTATGGAGCGTTATATCAAAAAAGGCATGATGGTTACTGTTTGCGGTAGCCTAACCGTGCGTTCTTATGACGATAACACTGGCCAACGCCGCTGGGTAACAGAGGTTAGCGCAGAGGAAGTAAACTTTGCCGAAAGCCGCGCCGCATACGAGGCGCGCATGGCAAAAGGCGGAGGCGGGTACGATAACGCGTCCATGCCACCTTCTGCACCAAGCGGAAACCAAGGTTTTAGCAGCAGCGCACCAAGTGCCCCACCCGAAGGTTTTTCTGCCATAACCCAAAGTATAGACGAAGACGACGATTTGCCGTTTTAGGAGGTTTTATATATGATGCAAAAAAGAAGAGGCCGCCGCAAAAAGCGCGTATGTCTATTTTGTGCAGACAAGATAGTGCATATTGACTACAAAGATGTGGCAAGGCTACGCAAATATCTTTCCGAGCGGGGCAAAATTTTGCCACGCCGCGCAAGCGGAAACTGCGCAAAGCACCAGCGCGTTATGACACAAAATGTAAAACGCGCAAGACATATGGCACTAATGCCGTATACAGCGGAATAAGAAATGATAAAACAAAAGGCAGTTGTCCGAGACCTAAATGGTTTTGGCAACTGCCTTCTTTATTTGTATCTCACTTCAGCATAATCCTCTGCTAAGTTACTTATATCTTCCGCAGTAATACGTTTTGCAATATCAGTAGGTGTGTCCGATTTCTTTATGGACACGCCCATTTTTATATGCTTCTTTGCAGTATCGCGGAACAGGCGGCGGATAGGGTGCAAGTCCGCTTCCGCAGTCCGGCGTTTTCTACGGTTATGTGATTTAGGCAAAATAAATTCGCGCGTGTCGCCAAACTCGAATATTTCTGCGCCTGGTTCGCCCTTGTCCGCTTTTCGCGTTACAATATATTTGATAATTATATACGCGCCGTAGGCTATGCCAATAGTTAGTGCAATGCCTGTAATAAAAAATAATATCGACGCCATAGTGTTCCAAAAATTGCGTTGCTGTCCGATACGGAAAGGGCTGCCACTGGGCGGGGTGGGTTCTAATCTGCCATGGCCGTCGTGCAGGCTACGGCCTTCGGTTTCCAATTCGAAGCGGGGCACATCGGGTAAATTGTCCATTACAAGGCCAACTACAGGGGCAAAAAACGCCAGGTATATCACTACTGCCACAACCGCAATAGCCGCGCCAAGTCCTACCATTAGTTTATAGTCAAACCGCGCAATTTCGCCAATGGGCTGCTTGTACGTGTTTAACATTGTATCTAGCGATGTATCCATTTTTATCATGCGAATAAGCAAAATGCGGCCAACAACCGCCGCCATCAACACAATTGGGAAAATAGGGGCAGTTACTCCGCCAACTAAAGCCGCCCATAAACCAAATCCCCCCAGCACAAAAAAACAGGCCGCCAGAAAACTAGCCTTTTCTGTTGGCGGACCCCGAAATGCAAACACTACAGAATGAATAGCCAGCGCAATAGCCATTACCACCCACCAAAATGTAGCAGCAAAAGGCGCGAGCAAAATGCCTACCAAAATAGGCATAGGCGAGTGGGCAAGTAGCAAAAAGCCTAGCCGCTTCACAAATCGCCTAATAACAAAATTTATCACCAGCGGTATAAGCAGTAGCAGCCCATGGGCAAATGCAGCTATATTATTGCTGGCAACAAAAGCCAAAGCCGAAAAAAGGCCATAATATAATAAGAAAAAAGTAAAATGATCCAGCGCCTCGACAGTAAGTTTACGACTGTACATAGAAAATCTCCTTACACATAAATAATATCGTCATGGTAACTGGTATCGGTTGGCCTGTCACCGGGCTTTATCCATACAACTCGTGCGCCAGTTGCGCAAAGTGAAAGGTACGCTTCTTCTGTTTCCTTAGAATGGTAGGGGGTTATCAGCCAGTATTCCTGGTCGTGTTGGCCTTGTAGGGTGATGGATTCCAGGGTGCGTGATATGGGTGCGATTTCTTGGTTGTGGTTGTCTACCATGGCCAGTGCTTCCAATATACGGGCTAGGTGCTGGTTACCAAGGCCGTGAGGGATATGGGGCGTGTAGCCAGTTTGCTTGTTTTTGCCATTAGATATTAGGCTGGTGGGTGTGTCGATTTTGTTCATATGTGCGGCTATTGACGCCGCGATTTTTATGGCGCGTTCTTCCAAATTTTCGTAATGCCAGAGTATGTGCCGTTGCAAGTCTAAGATGATTACAACTTCCCGCGCGTTTGAAAAGTCCGCCATATTTACCATAAGCCCTATCCCACGGGCGGAGGCCTTGAAGTTGATAGCCTTCATAGGGTCGCCATAGGCGTATTCCCGTATGCCGCGGAATGTGAAAGGGTCTGGGGTGATGGGGTGTCGGCTGCGCAACTGTCCATACACGCGGGTGCACAGGTATTCCACCTCGGGGATAGGCAAAGTGGCGGGGTACACAGTAAGCTGCACATTGCAATTGAATGGCCGTATGTACTTTTGCTCCATCAAAAGATCCCAGGCGGTAAGCTCCAGCCCGGTGATGGAGTAATGCCCCCGCCGCGTACACTCAAATTGTAGGCGGCGGGTTATTTTTTGGTGCATTAGAATATGAAAAACGTCGTTGCGGTACAGGGCATCGGTTGTTGCCATGCCGGTGGAGAACATTAGCTCTCGCCCGGTACGGAATTTTACAGACACCCAGGGTAGGGGCAGCCATTTGCGGTTTGTTAACACTTCCGTAAGGGTGAGAATGTCGCCCTCGGTGGCCGTGGGGGCGGAAATGGCCACGCCAATATCTAGGTTGGTTAGGCAGTAGCGGGCGTATATTTTATGCAGGATGTAAATTGTAATCAAGATGGTGATAAAAATGCCTATGCTTGCCATCAGTTAATTTCCTCTGTTGGCACAGGCACTTTGCCAAGGACGGAAGATATAACCGCGTACTTGCCTTCCGATTTTAGAGTACCGCGCATGGTTAGCCTGTGGGCCCATACATATGGCGCAAGATATTTTATGTCCTCTGGTTTTACAAATTCGCGGCCTTGCATTAGGGCGTGAGCTTGTGCGGCCTTGGCCAGCGCAAGAGAAGCGCGAGGGCTAACGCCAATGGCTACGGACTCGTGGCGGCGGGTTTCGGCGGCAAGTTCGGCAATGTATTCGCATAAATCTCTATGAATTGTAACGGACGAAACGGCAGTTTGCACTTGCACCCATTCTTCTGTTGTAATTACGGGCTGAAGCGTAGCTAACGGGCTGTTTGCGATGAACCGCTGGATAACGTCCGCCTCGCCACTTTTAGCGGGGTAGCCGATGGCAATTTGCATGATAAAGCGGTCAAGCTGTGCTTCTGGTAGCGGGAAAGTGCCCTGGGTTTCGATAGGGTTTTGGGTGGCCAGCACAAAGTAGGGCGGGTCGAGCTTGTATGTTTCGCCGTCTATGGAAATTTGTTGTTCTTCCATGCATTCGAGAAGCCCAGACTGGGTGCGTGGCGTGGCGCGGTTAATTTCATCCGCTAACAAAATATTGGTGAAAAGCCCGCCTGGACGAAATGTGAAGTCGCCTGTTTTGGGGCTGTACACGTTTATGCCGGTAAGGTCGCTGGGCAGCAGGTCTGGTGTGAATTGCACCCGCTTGAACGCGCCGGAAACAGAGGCCGCCAAGGCTTTTGCCAGGGTTGTTTTGCCTGTGCCTGGCACATCTTCGATAAGTACGTGGCCGCCTGCGGCCATTGCGCATAGAGTAAGGTCGATTTCGCGGGTTTTGCCGACCATTACTTTTTCTATGTTTTGGGAAACAGCGGCGATTTTTTGTTGGGCTTGTTGGATTGTCATTTGCTGGGCTCCTTTAATTGCGTTTTTATGAAACTAGCAAGTTCTGGGACGGAATATGTTACAACATCCCAGATAATATCGTCATCTAGCTCGTGGTAGCCGTGTGCGGCTACATCTCTCATGCCCGTAATTTTTTTCCACGGTATTTGTGGGTGCGCTAGCTTGAAATCCTGTGGTAGAGTTTTGGCAAGTTCGCCTATGTTAAGTATGGACATGACTACTGCTTTGCGGTACAGCTTGTTTTCAGAAAAGGCTTCGAGAGTACCAACTTCGGTGGCGAATTTTATTGCGTCATTCGCGTCTTCCAGCATATGTTCCAAAATATTTCTCGTCCTAATGTCCATATATTAACCTCACCTCGCGTTCAACATTTTGCTTGAAAGCGGGCTTCGATTTTGACAGGGCATTCCATGTAATCAAATCAACCGAACGGCCAAGAGCTTCCTCTAGGTCAACGCGCAGGCCAAAAAAGTCGAGCCCGCGAGTGTTTGGTAGAAATTCAACTATCATATCTATGTCGCTTGACTCGCTCATGTCCTGTCTTGCGGCAGAGCCAAAAAGGGCAGCGCGTTTTACAGGGTATTCGGCCAATACTTCGCAGGCGATGATTTCTATGTTCTCCATATAAAATGCCCCTTTCACCACATAAACTTTAACCCACCACACCAGTTTTGTCAAATACCAACACAAAATTCGCTTCATTCCCCAGCAAAAGCACCAGAGAAATTGCGTTCAGCCATAAAATCAGCACAAATATACCAGAAATGCTCCCGTAAATAGCAGAGTATTGCGTAAAATTACTAATCGCAAACCCAAA